>ENA-OWPI01000323-OWPI01000323.1-marine-metagenome-genome-assembly--contig:-NODE-323-length-71708-cov-11.761207_pt1 | contig 71708 bp, 37 predicted proteins | sample MGYA00238138_ERZ651775 | MGnify/ENA primary metagenome ERZ651775 (study PRJEB26906, sample SAMN06265043) | marine metagenome | isolation source: Helgoland LTER site | place: Germany:Helgoland, sampling...
CTTCATTTTGAAAAGTCCTCCTCCTTTTCTTCCTTTTCTCCACGAGCTCATCCTTCTATTTCTCTTTTAAAATGCGACGATGATGAGAGAGCTTTGTTGTGTGCGTCTGTGTATCTCTTTGTTTCGTCGCGTCAAAACATGATGAATGTGTTTTTTTTTTGTGATGTCTCTTTTCTAAGCAAAAAAAGAGTATCAAAAGTTCAAGGTGGAGCACTTTTTTGTTTTTCTTGGAGATCTCGCTGATAAAAAACAATCAATCGTCTCAGCCTCTAAAAAAACACCTACAAAAAAGGAACAAAAATTTTCAAAAACGTTCGTTTACTTTTGCCACACAAAACAACTCATTTAAGCGCTATTTTGAGATATAAAAAAACGCTCTCTCTCTCTCTCTCTCTGAACAACGCGCGTTTAAAGTATCGATCTTAAGATGACGACGAACACGAGATTGATGAGGAGTACTCACCGGCGCAGATCTGATACTTCTCGCGCGGTAAAAAAACTGTTTTTACTCGTGTTCGCATTCGTCGTCTGTCTCGGGTGTTTTACCACTAACACCGATTTTGCGAATGGATTAATGCGCGAAAGAAGAAGGCGCATCGTCGTCGGCGAGGGCGAAGGCTTTTTCTTCGTTTCCGCCAACCCCGGGGGAAAAGAAGAAGACGAAGACAAGCTTCTTCGGTTGGAACGTGAACTGGAAAAAGCAAAGTCTGACCTCTCGTACGCGAGGAAAGAGAAACGTGCCGTCGAGGAAAAATTAAACGTCGATTTGAACGAAATGAGACGGACGAAACGAGAGGTGGAGTTGGAATTGCAAAAATCGAAATCAGCCATCGAGGAGGCGAAAGTGAACTTGGAAAAGACAAAAGAAGAGAAAGAAAAGTTCGAGAGAAGTTTTTTAGGAGAAACGAACGAAGAGTTTATCGCTCAGAAAAGTTCGTCGAACGATTTGAAGACGGAGTTTGCGCATTTTTGGGAGGCGTTGAAGACGTTCGCGGAAGCGGCGACGAGCGACGGGAAGGCGAAAGCGAAGGAAGGTTTGGAGGGTTTGAAAGCGCACTCGAAAGTTTTCGCGGAATATTTGAAAGAGAAGACGAGTGGGTTGGCAGTCGTCGCGAAGGCGAAAGGGTCGGAATATTACGCGTTCGCGAAGGTGAAGTCGTTGGAAATCGGGCAGTTGGCGAGTAAGAAGGCGATGGAGTTTGATTTGCCGAAGAAATACGAAACGGCGAAAGTGAAGGCGAAGAAGGAGGTGATGCCGAAAATTAAAAGCGCGTACGGTGAAGTCACGAAGCAAGTGAAATCTGGGGTGAAGAAAGTTCAACCGCAACTGACAAAGGCGAAGAAGTTTGTCCAGGAGAAGACGCCGAAGGAAGCGAAGGAGTACGCGACGCGCGCTTTCTTGTTTTTAACAGCGGCGAGAGAGGAGTTGGTGAAAGTTTTGGCGGCGAAATTATTGATGGTGTACCAAAACGTGGATTTTTTTGCGCCGTACGCGACGAAATCGAACGCGATGTTTTCCTCGTACGTTTTGGTCCAAACGTTGATGTATTACTTGGCGTACCGAACGGTGTCGCGAGTGCTTTTCGGACGCAAAAAAGCGAAAGGGGACAACAACAACAAAAACGTCACTAAGAAAGCGGCGAAAGCGGTGCCGAAAGAGGTGAAAGGTAGATCGGTTGAGTTTTCGCCCCCGAAAACGAGAGCGACGCGAATCGCCGCACCGTTCGCGGCGAAGCGAACGACAGCCTAATTTTTTGTAAGATGATGATTTTCGTGAAAAAAAAGGACGATTGAACACACACACACACATGAACAAATGAACACAAGAATACAAAAGGATTTGAATGAATGAATGAATGAATGAATGCGAAGAAGTGCAGTTGCGTAAGTAGTAAATTGTAAATACGCGCGCTACAATACGATAAAACATCATCTGAATAAAAGTCTTCTTTTTTCCTAATTGTATCCTATCTATAGAACTACAGCGGAGACCCGGGTTCCTCCTTACTATTACTACTTTTATTATTTTTATTATTATCGTTCGATGGTTTAGGCGAAAGTGGACGATCGCGTCTTGGACTCACGGTCGCCGACTTATCCCTCGGCGAGAGATCGTCGTCGCTGAAGTAAGACGACGTTCGTCTCTGGGCAATTTTAATCGGCTTTGAATCCGAATGATACGGGAACACGTATCGATTCGGCGTCGCGGCGGTGCCGAACGGAGACGACTGAGGTTTTCTAGCACTCCCTAGCGAGGACGCGTTCAGACTCGGTCCGTTTTCCGCAAAATCCATCAGCGTCATCGCTCTCGAATCGAACGCAGCTTTTTGTGCCGCGCGTACTAATTGGCGACGCTCGTCGTCGGTCGCGTTGTTGTTGAAACCAGGGTCATTGACATCAAAGGCGTCGCCGTCGTCGTCGTCTCGGTCATCGTCGTCGTCGTCGTCGTCGTCGTTATTGTTGCTATCATCGTCATCATCATCTAATACCAAATACGCTTCGTCGTTCACGTCCAAAAGTTGCAACTGTTGCTTCGTGAACATGCCGTCAAACTTGGAGAGAAGTAACCGAAGCGGCATTAACATCGCGATTAAGATTGGAAACATGAGGCACAAATCCGTCGAGCGCACGCCCCAAATGACCGCCACGCAACACACTTGTACGAACGTAAATCCATGAACCCGCGATAACGGGACGTTTCTCACGTACGACGTCGGTGGGTGTAACCTTGGTTCCATAAATATCATCGTCAATCGATGAAAAAATTGATTTTCGTAGAAACCGTTGATGCCCATCAAAACGAATAAACCGTACAATACCGCCATAGGAATCTCTTTCAACAATGACAATAAAACAAAGGACAACAAAACCAAAACGTTGACGAGCAGCGGCGAGAGGCGTTGTTCGTGAACAGTCACCACTTTTGTTCGCGTGACCCCGTTCTTTGTAATCTCTTCAATCTCCGACAATGCTCTCACGTATTGCGGCGAGTGCGGCAGACTCGGCGTCGCAAACGGCAAGCCAAAAATCGAACAGAAAAAGAGTAAGATAGAGAGTAACGCGAAATCGTAATGATACGCGACGCCTTTTCTCAACTTTGCCTCTTCTTTGTTGCACAATAGCGCCGCAACATTAGCGTCGATGTAATACAAGCACGTTAAGCATATCGCCGGGACTATCGCGCCTCCGATGATCCATCGATTTCCTTCCTCTTTGGACGGAAATAAGTCAATCAGCCAATTGCTTCTCGTTTCGTCGCTCGGCTTGATGTTCGAAGGTAACGAGAGCTTTTCGTACCCATCGATTCCAGATCCCCACGCGAGAAGACAAGAGGTAACGATCGCAAACGCGATTCCAAAATCAGCCGTCAATTCTCTCAAAGGACCGAGTAAGAAAGGGCTGGAACGAACTTTTCCAAAAAACAATCCGAGTTGTAAAGTCACGGCGGCTAAGATGAGCGAAAACAACGCCACGTCTCTGCTGTACGTCTCTTTCGCGCTATCGAAATAACTCCCGACGCCTTTACACCCTTCGAATATGAAAATTGCACTCACAAATACCATGAAAATTTCTTGGGTGAACCTCGTGCAAGATCGAACGACAATCGCGCAATAATCAAAACACGCGATGAGGAGCATGAAAATTGAAGTCCACACGCCCGTCCACGCCATGGCGAGTTCGAAAGGCACGTTGAACGCCTTCGTCGTCGAGAGTCGATAAAGCTCGATGATGAAAACCGTTTGCGGACCGGCTGGTCTGAGTACTAACTCGGGTTGACCACCGATAATTGCCCAAACGATGCCGACAAAAGCCTGGCAGAGCAAAAATTCCATCGCGCCGAGTTTACCGCCGGTTTCCTCGTACGTCAACCCTCCAAACGCAATCGCCGGTCCTAAGCACCCGAAATACATGTACAAAGTCGCCGTTATCGTCTTGACTGTTTGTAGTCCATCCGTCCAATCGCTCGCGTACACTAACGAACGTCGTTTAATATCATCGATGATTCCACCGCAAAATCTCCCCGTTCGCTCGGCTTCGTACGAGCTGTTAGTGTTCGCGTTCGTATCTTTCGCGTTCTTTTTCCTGTGTTCTATGGAAGTCAAAAACGAATTCCTATGGGACAATCTCAAGACTTCCACGGCGTCTTCCCACGCGTCCAGGACTCTTTGCTTGGCACTCAACAAACGCACTTTATCGTCCGTGCTGTCCCCGTGCATGACTGCGGAGAGAACGTCAAAAGCGTGCGGCAATCTGGAATGTTTCTTCGCGTGCGAGTGGAGTCTTTTGAAATCGCTCGCGTCGGAGACAAAATCTGTGTCTCTCGATAAACTTCTAAACGCGGCTTTTATGCACGCGATTTTATTCCATCGGTCCAGGCCAAACAGCGCGTCTTTATCGTTGTCGTCGTCACCGCCGTCGTTATGTAAAGCGCTGTTCCGATGAAGCTCTTCAAAACTGTGTCGATGGTTTCCGTGTAAAGTTTGCGAGCTCATCGGAACTAAGACCAAACACACCACTCTGGCGTTTCTCCCGTCCGAGGCGCCTAAATTCACCGGCGACTCTAACGTCGCGATTGCAATCTTCGGCACGTTTGCGAGCTTTTTCTTATTCTTCTCGTCGCTATTTTTCTTCTTCGTCCCTTCTTTCTTTGCCCCCCCTTCGCTACTCGTATCTTCTTCGTCTTTCTTCTCCGCCGACGCCGCCGACGCCGCCGCCGCGGCTCTCACGACCGATCCTAAACTCCGTTTATCTCTCAGTTCCTCTCCAACTAAAACCGCCAGACCGCCTTCGTTGACTGCCGTGAACACCCGTCCGACTCGTATCGGGTCTTCATCCTCGTTGTTCGTCGTCGTCTTCGCGTAATAATTTTTCCGAATCTTCTCCACCAAAAATTGAATAATTTCCGTCTCTCTCCACGAGCTCAACTCGCACTCGATGCTCGCGTATTTGCTGCTCGTCGTCGTCCCATTTGCGTTTTCGTGAGCACACGTCATCATTTTCTCTTTCAACTCTTCCAAAAGTCGCATCGGTCTCGGTAACGCCGGTGGTTTCATCGCCCCTTTTTCCAAATCTTTTTCTTCATCATCATCTTCGTTTTTGTTCATCACGTTGACATCAAAATCATCATCAGCAGAAGCATCATTCTCGTCGTCCGCCCCACCACCGCGTTGAAATTGTTGCTGTCGCTGTCGTCGCATCCTCCTCGCGTTCCTCGTCCTCTCTCTAAATCTCTCTCAACCTCTCCAAAACATCGTCCTTGTTTTTAGTACTATAGAATACTAACAAGAGTTTGATGAATTTTTTGGTGCGCGTGCGTTTTTTATGAAGCGTCGACCTTTTTTACAAAGAAAATTAATCTGCTTTTTAATTTTTTTTTTACTTTTTTCTGCTCTTTCTGCTCTTTCTGCTCTTTCTGCTCTTTCTGCTCTTTTGGATAATATTATTGTGCATCTGCACTTTAAACACACGCACACGTAATACATCTCTCGCGTTTTCTCTCTCTCTCTGTGTTAGATATACTATATATACACACACACACACACAACTATAACATATAATGTTGACGACGATTCAAGCGACAACTTTTCATCTCGCATCCAGACAAAGCACTACGACGACTACATTTTCGAGAAGATTATCATCAAACAACAGAAAGATATCATCATCAATGACGACCACGAAAGCGCAAATGTCGCAAGACGAGCTGAAAAAACTCGTCGGGTATAAATCGGTGGACGATCACGTCCTCTCAGGGATGGTTGTTGGTTTAGGCACCGGATCGACGGCGTATTTTGCCGTCGAACGGTTGGGGCAAAAGTTGAAATCCGGGGAGTTGAAAGATATCGTGGCTATTCCAACCTCGGAACGAACGCGAGAGCAAGCGGAAAGCCTGGGCATTCCTTTGTGCACGCTGAACGAGAAGAGTAAGTTGGACGTGGCGATTGATGGAGCGGATGAAGTCGACCCGGACTTGGCGTTGGTGAAAGGCGGCGGTGGTGCGCTTTTGAGAGAGAAGATGGTGGAAGTGATGGCGAAGAAGTTCATCGTCATCGTCGACGAATCCAAGTTGTGCAAAGGGTTAGGTCCGGGGTTTCCGTTGCCGGTGGAAATTACCCCGTTTTGTCACGAGCACACGGCGAGGACAATCGCGGAGTTGCCGAGTTTAGCTGGGTGTGAAGCAGTTATTCGCATGGGCTCGAGCTCGACGAACAAGCCGGACGGCGATAACGTCGCCGTCACCGACAACGGGAACTACATCGTCGATTTACACTTTAAGGCGCCGATTAAGGACGTGAACAAAGCCGCGAGCGATTTGAAAAATACCGTTGGTGTCGTCGATCACGGTTTGTTCGTTGGGATGAGTTACCAAGTCATCGTGGCCGGTTCGGATGGTATTCGAGTGGCTGGCACGGATGGCGAGAAAGCTTGGTGGTAATCTTCTTGCCCTTCTCAAAAAAAGAGAGTTTTAATTCACAATATATTCGAGGACTCTGTATTAAACACACGAACGAAAGCACACAATACAAGGCATATGATGCGTATGTGATGATACTATTTTTATGCTTTACTAAAATTTTGCGTTCCTATTACTATAGTTATGCGTGTGCCTTCTCTAAAAAATCGTCGTCGTCCGGTATCTCACCGTTCGCGACAGACAATTTTGTATTATTAATTTGTGGGTCCCTCACTCATGGATGAGTTGTTCGTCTCGTAGCCGCTCACTTTTGCGGTTTCGAAATGCTCTGTCGGCGCGTGAATCAAGTAACACAGAACCCGATACGTCGCGCAGGAATTCCCGAGGATTTTACTCGTTCTCTCGTCAACTTTCTTCGTGTTCGGTATCCCGGGCACCGAGTGCATCAACAGTCTCGGCATCGGCTTCGCAAAGGTATAAAACCGTTCCCAATTTTTCTCGTTACCTTTCACGCGTAAAATGCCGGAGACAATCGCCAAGACGAAGAAAAATGCCGCCTGTAAAGCGCACTCGGCGTACACGATGACGCACGCGATGAGTTGCAAAATTAACTTTTCAATTTTAATCGTGCCTTTGCCCACGGTGATGAACGCTTCGTGCGCGTTGTCGCGTAAAAAACCATCAAATGACGATCGCCTGCTACTTTCGCTCTCGTATCCACCTTGCTCGTTCGCGTCGTAAAATTCGTCTTCTCCAGTGGATCTTCTCTTCTTTTTCTTTTTAATCGGCGTGCTCGTCAAGCTCGATCGGCCCATGTGCGTCAGTCGATCCACCGCCTCTTGCGCCGTTGCGGACGCTCGAAACCAAAACGATTTGATGATGCGTTTTTCTCTCTCCGCAAACTCCGTCCACGTTTCCGCGTGCTTCTTTGCCGCCTTTTCTGCCGCCGCTTTTGCCGCCGCCGCGCGTTTCGCCGCAAACTCACTCGTTTGCGAAGCCCATTCTTGACACTCGGTGTACCAATCCTGGAGCGAATTTTGCGACGAGTTCCTCGACGAATCTCGTAAAGTCTCCAACGAATCCTTCATTTCTACTTCCTCTTCTCCGTCGTCGTCGTCGTCGTCGGAATCCGAGGTTTCGCCCGTCGTATTTGTCGCACCTCCGTTACTTTCCGGAGAAGATATATTTCTATTATTCGTCGTTATGGGCTGATTCTCGGTCAACCCGCGCCTCGCCCTTTCCAACCCGGACGACTTCTTCTCCTCCTCTTTCTTCTTCTGTTTCTTGATCCAACTCTTCGCGTCTTTTTGCGCCATCTCGAACAATATCTTCATCTTATACTGCTCTGGAGGGAAAAAGCACCACCACACCGGCACAAACTTCGACGGCTTAATATCCGCTCGCGAGCTATAAAACGGACTCACCACGATCAACTTCCTCCCGTGTTTCCGTCGACAGTGCAACTTTGAAAACGTCCCGGACCGTTTGAACCCGCTGACGTATTGAATATCCGTCAACGCGCCGTCTAAACACAATCCGTGACCTTTCAGCCACATCGGCAACCCACTCAAAGGCACGATGTTCGACGAACACAACAACGCTCTCACAAAAAACTCGTACGTCTCGAACACTTTCAACCGTAAATTTTTCAATCCTCTCAGCGTCATTCTCGTGATGCTCATCTCCAACTTATTCGTGCACAATTCGTGCGCGTTATCCGGCGCAAACTCTCGAATCGCGCCTTGCACGTAATACCTTAACTGGAAAGCGCCTAAAATGGAACTTCTCGCTCGCGTCGCGCACAGGTAGGCGTACACCGCCAACGCGTCCAAATCCACCGTCGGCATAAAAAGTAAAGAGCCGATTAAAGCGCCGCCGGAACATCCAATAACTTTCGTGTTTCTGTTTTAGTAATAACACGCAGAGCGAAAACGATTTAAGAGAAGAAAGAGAAGGGAATTTTAGTGAGCGAGTGTTGATTCATGACTTAACTCACGCTCTTCTCTATTCACAGAGCTCGCGAAAGAAGAGGAAAATTTTCAAAGACTTTGACGACCGTTTCTTTCTCATCGTCTCTCTCGTACTAAAACAAAAGATCGTCGTTTCGCGAAACGAAAGAAAGAAACAAAACCACGACGTAAACTCCTCCTCGTCGTTAAAAAAAGGTACACGACAACACATAAAAACGTACTCCGCGTAACCTTCTCTTCTCAAAACTTTAATCACCCCGACGTAGTATATGAACAGCCATCCGGAAGATCCTGTGTAATATAAAATGAGTAAGAAATAAAATCATATAAATCTCAAGGAGTTTACCTAAAGCTAACGTCCGATCAAAATCTATCGCATCATCATCATCGGCAGTCGTGGTGGTAGTATTCACGCCCCCTTCTTTTCTTCGTTTTGCTGCTCTTCTTAACTCCATCGTCTTCATCGTCCCTAAATCTTCTTCTGAATAAACGTCAAAGTCTGAATCATCATCTCTCTCGTTAAAGTTTTCATCAGGTGGGAAAGAGGAAGTTGTTGGACGATTCATTTTTTTTGAAGGAAACGAAAAGAAAAAAAAAAAAAGCAGACGCTTCACAAAAAAAAAGAGAGAAAAAAAAGCAACAACGAGAAGAGTTTGTGTATTGTGTTTGCGCTTTGAAAGAAGACCTTTGAGACGAACGACTTTAACGACGACGAGATGACGACGACGACGACGACGAACAAAAGCGTGGAAAAAGACCTGCCGCTTTTGTTTCAGAGCGCGTTCAGAGGAAGTTTTCGGTGAGAATATCAAAGAGCTTTTTGTTTTTTTTTCTGCGCGAGATTCGTTTTTTCTTTGATTTCTCCTGTGGAGGAAGCGAGTGTTTTTGTGTAAAAAATACACGAAGGAAAATTTCTCTAAATCGAACGAATGCGTGACTACTAACATTAACGATAAAACAGGTTTTTCAACGCGATGCAAAGCGAGATGATGGAGTTTATACTGACAAAAACGGAGGCGTCGTTCGTGTGCAGCGCCCCGACTGGGTCGGGGAAAACGGTTTTGTTGGAACTGGCCATGTTAACTGGATTGTTCCAGACGACGACGACGAACGGGGCGAGACGTAGACGAGGAGACGAGGTTTCGAGCGGCAGTAATCGGAGAGGTTGCAACAACAAAGTCGTTTATTTGGCGCCGTTAAGAGCGCTCGTGGCGGAAAAGCTGAACGATTGGCAAAATCGATTCGGTCGAGGGACGGAGTTAGATTTAAGTTTCGTTTTGTTGACAGGGGATGTGGACGACGAGAAGGCGCGATCGAGCGAGTTTTGGAGAGAAGTAGATAAAGCGGACGTGATACTGGCGACTCCGGAAAAGCTGGACTCGCTGTCGAGACGGAATTACTCGAACGGTAGTTTTGGCTTTTTTGGATCTATTTCGGTTGTTTTGATCGATGAGATACACGTCGTTGGCGATTCCTCGCGAGGGGCGACGTTGGAGGCGATCGTCTCGAGGTTGAAAGCAATCGGACAGAGTTTGGGGGAGGAGGCGGCTTTGCGTCGGTGCCGATTCGTGGCCGTATCGGCGACGGCGCCCAACGTGGGGGAGGTCGGCGACTGGCTGAGCGGTGGTAAGAACGCCATCACCACGACGTGGGAGTTTGGCGAAGAGTACAGACCGGTGCGACTGGAAACAATATGTCGCGACTGCGGTTATAGCAAGAACGAATACTTGTTTGAAAAGACGCTCAACGCAAAGCTTCTCGACGTGGTTTTAGACCATTACGAACGATGTCCGTCTTTGATTTTCTGCACGACGCGCGACGCGACCTTGAAAGCGGCGAAAAAACTGGAAGAGGATATCGCGCAGAGAAGAAATACTCTCCGCGAGCCGTTCGTTACCGATGAGCAATCGAAGATGAAGCTCGTTCAAGCGGCGCAAAGAGCGAAGAATAAAACGTTGAAACAGCTCCTTCCAAAAGGTATTGCTTTTCACAACGCTTCGCTCGAATATCACGATCGCAGTCTCGTGGAAACGCTATTTCGAGAAAGGGCAATATTAGCGCTGTGCTCGACGTCGACGTTGGCGCTTGGCGTCAATTTACCCGCGCGGCTCGTGGTCGTCTGCGGGACGAAAACGTATCGAGGCGGCGGCATCTACGCCGACATTGACCGAGGCACGCTTCTGCAAATGGCCGGACGAGCTGGGAGACCAGGTCTTGATCAACGAGGCGTCGTCGTCGTGATGACAGATACGCACTCGAAAGTTTCGTTTGAAAATCTTCTTCACAACATCGAGCCGATCACGAGTGAACTCAAAGCGAGCTTACCAGAAACGATCAACGCAGAGGTAACTTCCGGAGTGATATTTTCCGTGCCGAGCTGCGTTCAGTGGCTAACGAATACGTTCATGTTTACGCGCATGAAATACGCGCTCGCGTCTCCGGTAAATGTACCGATTTTTGGTCTCGGAGCGTCTACGAATAACGCGGCGAGTCCTTCTTCTTCTTCCTCTTCGCCGGAAGCTCAAGCCTTTCGCTGGGCGAAAGCGTTGGCTGTAAAAACGTTGCGCGAGATGAAAGTAGCGAATCTTTGCGAATTTAACGAGTCCCCGGATATGTCTGGGGTTCGCACTGTCACTGCGAAGGAGGAAGGACGAATTATGTCTACGCGATACGTGCGATTCGAAACTTTCAAGCGATTTCAACACGTGCTGCTTTCCTCTTCAGATGTGGACAGCAACGAACCAACCCACACAAAAGACACGTACGAAGACGTTCTTGTCACGCCGACAGCCGATGTGTCGTCGTTATTCCAACACCAAAGTGGTCTTGCTGGTGTCGTCGGTAAGAGCGAAGCGGAAATTTTGCGCTCGATTTTATCCGCAACGTGTAAAGCTATTGAGTTTGGCGAAATCTGCATTCGTCGGGACGAGAAGACGACGTTGAAGGCATTAAACAACAACATTCGCGTGCCGTTGTTTCATTGCGATAAAAAGGGCAAACGAATCACGAAAAACACGCCGATCAAGTTCGGTTGGGAGAAGTTATACGTTTTAACACAAACTGAACTGAAGGAAACGAACGAGAAGGAAAACAACGCCTTGCTGCCGAGTTTAAAGCGCGAGGTGGAATCGGTCATGAACATCGCGCCTCGTTTGCTTAAAGCAGCTCACGAGCTCTACGTCTCTCGAAAAGATTTCTTCCATGCGGTTTGCGCCTACCAACTGATGAAATCGATCGAATCGAGAAAATGGTTCGACTCGAAGGAAATCCTTTCGCAGCTGCCTCGTTGCGGGCCAAAAACTGTCGCCGCGCTCATGAACAACGGCATTCAAACTTTCAGCGACGTCGAAAACGCCGACGCTCGAGCGATTGAAAGAACCATGACTCGACAACAACCAGGATTTGTTCATCACCTCAAAGAGTCTGTGAAATTGTTACCGTCCGAAGTGCGCGTATCTTTGGAAATTAACGATACCGCTGATGACATCCTGTCGACGCCGTCGCCTTCTTCAACAAAAACACCGCGAACGAAGAAGAAACCAAACGCTGTTCTTCCTTCAGTTAATGTTCGCGTAGAGTTTGCTTCATCTAAACGTTCCTTTCCTGGTGATATGAACATTTTTGGTGGCAACGTACCCGGCAAGAAGGAGGAAGAGGAGGCCGAACTGTTTCCTCCTCGCGTCGTCCGACTTCCAAAACAACACCCGGGCGTGCTCATCGTTGGATGTGAACACGATAACAGCATAATACTTCGTACGAAGCTTCCGACGATTACCGAACGAGTTTTGAACACTCGAAAAGATTGTCTCGTTTTAGAATCGAAATGTTTCGCTCAATCTCTGCCTCGATCTCAAGCGCCGGTCAAATTTCTCGCCCGAGTATTTTTTGACGGCGTCCTGGGAAGAGACGCGTTTGGATGGGCGTTGAGTAGTAAAACTACTCTCCCTCCAACACTACCCAAGGAGAAGTATTACGTTCGCGAAAGTGCCCAGATTCAAGGGGGTGGTGGGAGACGCTTGCAAACAGCCACGCCGCGCGTCGTGGCCGCCAAAACGATGAATGTCGACGCAACACAGAAGACAAAGAGAAAGAACGACGACTTCGACAAAGACAACAGAAACAAAAACAAGACGAACGACAATGGTGATATGACCATAACTCAAAAACGAACCGACGTAGGTTTAGCGCAAATGCGCAAAACGAAGCAAACCACGTTGGTTCCGTCGTCATTCCCGTCGCCGAAAAGGAAGAAGAATGAAAAAAATATTACTCCGCGGACGACGGAAAAAAAGAGCAATCCTACCGCCACTACCATCACTGGTGCTGAAACAGGTGTCAACACCGCTGCTGCTCTTCGCGAATTGTGGGGCTGTAACTGGGCGGGTGGTGATGACGATGGTGATGATGGCAACGGCCAAAGCCTCGCGCCCGCATTTTTTTGCGACGACGACAACAACGACAACAACAACAACAACAACAACGAGAGCGAAGATAGCTGGGGCTTTGCTACTTAGAGAGAAGAAAGAAAGAAACTTCTAACCAGTAACCGATACGATACGATATGTGATGTAATAGACTTCTACTACTTACTTTCATCAACACGATTAAATATTATTGATTAACTTTTACCATCTCAATTGAGGAAGAAGGCGAAAAAGAAGGAGACGCTCGCGGCCACAGCTGCGGAAATCATCGCGGCGTTTGTTGGGGAAGATCTCGACGACGACGACGATGACGCAGAGCTCAACGAAATATCGCCGCACGAGGCAATAACTTCAAATGGGCACTTCGCCAAGGCTTCGTCATGCGTGTACGAGGGGAGACGTCTGCACGGTTTTGGCTCGCCCGAGCACGTTTGATCGTACAAACACAACGAAGGAACGGTCGTCGCGACTGCAGAGGTATCCACTTGATACTCGGCGTACATTTTCGCGACTACTTCTCCCCACGTCCAACCATATTCGTTAAAGAATGCGCAATCGAAGCCTTGCGTGGGCGCAGCTTTCCACACCCGTCGGAGTGCTTCGGGTGTGCAATAGTCGTCCAGCGCGTTCGCGCCTTCTTTTTCGAGGCAGTAATTAACGAAAGACGCGTACATCAACTCGCCAATAGCATTGTTCGAACATGCCGGGGAAACGCCCGCATTTTGCATCTTATCTTTCATGTCATCAACGTCTTGGGAACTTCCAGAGTGCACGTAAAAATTCGGATTGTTACCCGGAAGCTTGCAGTCCGTCTTTCCGTCCGCGATCTTTTGCTCCCAATACGCCTTTCCGTTGAAAGACGTATACGAAGAAGTGTACACGTTGGTCGCCAAAAATTCAGCTTCGCCTTCCGCCACGACGTGGTTTTCATTCGCTTCCCAAATCATTGGCGTACTTTCCATGCCGGGGCAGTCCTCGCCGTAAATGGCGTTAAACGCGTCTCGAGCGAACGTCTCCGTCTGCGCTGCGTTGCAATTCCCCGTCCCTTCTCCAGGCGTTTGCGAGTAGAAAATAACAAACGTCGGGTGGTCGAACAATTTCACGTCGTCCGGCATGGCGTTCAACGCTTCCAAATGCTTCGTCACCGTCGCTTCGGCGACGCCGCAATAGTTGATCGCCTGAAATCTCAAGCCGTTGCCAACGGAAGAAGAAGAATCCGAAAGAGGAACCCCGCCTGTTGGTGCAGTATCCAAAACCAATTCTTCATTCAAATACCCTTGTTGCAACAAATGCACGTATTCGTGAACGGATACCTTCGCCGTTTCTTCGATTTCTGTAACCGTCGGGTCGATGTATATGTGCAATCCATTCGCTCTGGCCCCTTTGGCATACGTCGACCCTCCCGATGCTTCCAACCCTTGGAACTTTTGATATATGTCCCCGTACGTCGCCTGCCCGTACTCGTGCGTGCACGCCGCCGAAACGAAGGAGTTCGAGAAGGAGGAGAAAAGCGCGAGAGAGAGGAAGAATGCCCCGTGGAGCGATGTGGACATTTGAGATACAAATACTAATTGGGGTAGATTATTTTGACGTCTTTGTCGACATTTTTGTGAATTTTTTGCCTGTCGACCGGTTCCCCTGTTTTTTGGGTGGAGTGTTCGCGCGGGTGCGCTGACAGGGGACTTATGGTCTATTATTATACAAAATACATACATGTCGTTCTCTACGTTGTTGTTGCTACTACTTACCGCCAACGGTATTGCTATTGCTATTATTATTGGTATTACTAGTATTATTGTTGTTGTTGTTGTTGTTGTTGTTGTTATTGCTATTCATCTTCGCCGTGTGCTGGACTCGCGCGACTCTCGATATGTCGCTGCCTAAGGTTCTTAAGGAGTTTTCGAACAAACCTTGCAGCTGGGGATTGACGACGTCCAACTTTTCGTGCGCTTTTACAGCTTCGGCGCACGCGTCTCGGAGCTCCCACAAGGCGTTTACCAAGTCCTTAGAATCTTTGGAATCCATGTTGGTGGAATTTCGAGGAGTGCTCGGGTCGTCGACGTTGCCGGACAACATCGAAGGCGAGATTGGCTCGACGAGAGGCGCCGTCAAATCGAGCGGGTTTTGCTTTGCGTTTGCGCGATCGGGCGTGGCAGTTAAAATATCCACAGAAAACGAATGTCTCGGACTCAGAAAGACCTGTTCTGCTCTAGATTGGTCTCTCGAGTGCATATCTCCATCCGGGCCTTCGAGCGGAACGCCATCAAAATTATCCGACATGGAAATACCTCGCTTATGCCTTCCGAGCAAATCCCCTAGAACGGAAGAGTTCTTCTTCTGAAAACCAGCCTTGCCGGATTTAATCGTACCTTCCGGAGAAGTCGCCGCAGAACCGCCAACGACGTGTGCGTTCGCGTCTGCCACGTGCGGCGGCACGGAATCTACGTTGGTATTAGTACCCTCGTACGCGAATGGGAAAAACGCGCGCACCAGCGCCGGAACGCCTCCGTTAACGCCAGCCGCGAGCGATCCTTGCAACAATCTTTGCAACATTTCCGGATTCACATTTCTTTGTCTCGCCGCCTTCATTAAAGCTTGTCCTTGCGCGCGTAACATCTCCGCGGCTGAACTCAACGGTGACATTTCGACGACTCTGGTGAAGGCGATTTCAGACCGGGGGCAGAAGCTTGGAAACGCCTTTTTCGTGGCCAAAGTCAATCGACGCCTACCTCTCGATCGCAAGTCGTTATAGACGCCGTTGTTGTTGCCATCGCTACCTTCGCGACGTGCATTGTTTTCAACCATAAAAGGCGTATCGAATGCGAAGATTCGTGCTCGTTCGAAGCAGGATCCTCCGACGGCGCCTCCGTTGATGCGCCGAGCCTCCTCATCAAGCTCGTCGAATTCCTCCTCGTCGAGCTTCTGAAGCGCTCGTTTAAACGCTTCGTTGATGTCTTGATTATCGCTCGAAGATGATGCTTTCACTTCGGATTCAAAATCGAAGGGTAATACGGCCGTGACTTGGATGCCGGCTATGCCAAATCCTGGCGTTGGATCGCCGGCTGTAGGTAATTGACTCACCTTTATTCCAGCGGGAACGTACGACTGTAACCATTTCCGAACTCTGTTCGACATATCTGCTAACGTTCGATCACGCGCATCGCGATAGAGCCATTGCGCTCCAGTAAGTGATCCCCAAGCCTCACCAAGCGCTCGCACGCGCCAGTAAGTTGCCGGCTCCCTCGGCGGCTTCGGTGTGTCTGTGAAGAACTCGTCGTTTCGCGAGTGCGTCCGTTCATCCAACAAAGGCATCGGACATCTCAAGTGCAAATCTGCTAAGGTGTGATGCGCCGCAGCGAGAGCCTTGAAATCTCTTCTCCTCTCCCATGCTTTCAAACTTGCCTTCACAACTCTGATTGCGGCTTCATCGAAACCACCTCTCGTGAAACATTTCGCCGCCGCGGCGAGGTGTTCCAACACTCGCTTTTCACCAACTTCCTCGGCACCAACTCGTAACGCTGCGATGGTTGGTTCGGGTGCACCTCGCGGACCTAGTCCAAAAAAGGCATCTCGTAATTGGATGGCATCTTCCGCCGTCCACGTAGAAGTATCCGGTGCCACGGACGCCAGCGCGCGCATGCAAACGACAGCAGCCGCGCAAGCGGCTTCGCCGGCTTCCACCCAATGTTCCTCCGATTCCAAACGTTTGCACAACGAGGAGAGAACTTTTATCTGTGCAGATGATGACGCTTCCAAAGCTAACGCTAAAGCGCTTTCGAGTTCAACGGCGCGGCATACATCCGATGTCTTTCGACTACCGGTCGTCGCTAAAGCCACCTCTCTGACGCGAGCTTCTGAAAAAGCAATCGCGCGAATAAGAGAGTTTGTTGCAGATTTCCAATTCGCCGGCGATTGGCTCGAACCGTTGGTCGATGAAACTGGCTCCGAAAGCGCTCTGAGAGCTCTCGAAACGCCTCCTGCGCGAGCGTTGTGACCAAATGGCTGCAAACCTTGTAATAAGGCGTACGTCAAAGTTGGTCTCAAACACTCGACGCCGCCTCCAACATCGAGTGCAGATTCCAAGAGGGCACGAAGCCCACCAACAGCGAGCGATCTCGCCGGTTGAGGGCGCGCAGCGCAACGCAACAGAGCAACACACGCGGATTCGAGGAATGCAAACGGCTTTGCACCCGGGTAAGGAGCTTCGAGAGGAGGGAAAACGCCATCCACGTCTTCGCACGGCGCGCGGTACAGAGGCTCGAAGAGTACGTATTTACGTTCCCTTATAACTGCATTGAGAAGCGGTGCTTGCAAAACCCAACCCGTGGCAGATTGCGAACGACGAAGCAAAGCAGCTAAAACACCCATGATAGCTTCGAGAACGTTAAATTCGCTTCCTCCGTGTGCTCCGATGCCACCGCTTACTCCTTTACGCGCCAGCTCACTTTTGCTGTCTAGCAGAGAGGATGCCATCGATAACGGCTCGGAGAAGATGTCTTCCTCCTTCGCGCCTTGAAGTGCGGGGGAATTCATCTGTTGCGTCCTTTTATTAAACTGTGATTCGTGGTCGACGCGTTTCCATGCATCTCTCAACAAACGTAAAATAGAGGTCGTCGCCGCTGTGGACAAGTGCCCAGCAGCTTCTCGTGACCACGCTTCTGTCCTCGTGCTTGGGCCACGCGGTAGCCACGATAAGACACCGCTTTGACTTATACCGGAAAGTACCGCAGGATTTTCTTCGCTCATAAATTCATCGTCAGGCTTTACTTCAAAAGCTTCCGCTGCGTCCCGCAACAACGATATGAAAGAACGAACTCGCTCACGATCTTGCGACAACCATCCCCACAGCTTTGCTGGGTCTGAGTCTCTCGCCAAAGCCAAAAACACAGCCAATGCATCCTTCTTTGCCAACGAAGACTGCAAATTCGCGATGACATCTCTTGCACGAATCATTAAACGTAACATTGGCGCGTATGCTGCAGCTATTGCTCGACGAGCCGCCGGCTTTTGCCAGCCAGCATTCCAACCGTGTCTCGCGGTGACGCACGCGACGGTTCGGGTTGCGCACGCTGCGCGCGCGGCATCAGTTTTTGATTGCGACAATCCTCTCCCCGTGCTGGCCGTCAATGCAAAGACGAACGCCTCTCCTGGTGTCACGAGCGTAACATCTCGCACGCCGTCGTACGAAGAAGCAATGGCTTTACTTTTCGAGCCATCGTGTTTTTTGACATCGATGTTTGCGTTCGCAGGTAAAGACACATCGCTATCCAGAGACGTTTTTCGAACTCCATCGACAATATCATCCAAAGAGCCCACGTCTTCGATATCATCGATATCATCGCTAACGCTAACGCGGGGTCTTCGCTGAATTCCTGAAGACGAAAAATCATCCTGTGGTCGATCATCGTAATTCCCATCGCACCTTATCTCCCGCTCTTCACGAGCTGTGATAGCTGGATCCCACGCACGAGTTACATCCGCGGTGATGATATCCAATAATGCCGGCGATGCGGCTAAGAATTCAGAAAATTCTTTGAGTAACGCGGCGTGCGCCGCTGTCCCGTCGGCGAGCGCTCGGGCGTGCGCCGCGGCGAGCTCAATCGATAACGGGCCGAGTGGTCCAGCCAAGCCACTTCCCAGGCGAAAGTGATCGCCGCTGTCGCCAATCTTCTCGCCCGTGGCTTTCTCAGATGAAGACGTTTTGTTGTTCTTGGACGATTTTATTCCTGGAATAGCCAAAATATCACTCAGGAGCGCCGCCAAGTTGGCATTGAGCGTTCGAACGCGCATCAACTCCCTTGGATTTGTGTTCTTGTTTGCCCGACTCGCTCGAGCAGAGACTTCCAACGAAAGCGCTTCAGCTACGCCTTTCAAAGGCGTGGCATCTTTATCTACTGAAACGGCATCTCGCGGGATTTGAGCACGATCCAATGCATACGCTCTTGAAATCAATCCCAGCGCAAACCAAGAGACTGAAAGCGCATCTTCGTAAGGGCTCGCACCAGTTCTGTCTGTCAACACGGCTGAAAACCTTCGCGCTAATATCGTATGCATCGGAGTAACGCTTGCTTTACTTCTAGGCAACGATCGATCGAGCTTATCTATGTACCCAGATTTGTACGCTTCCGTGCCGAACGCTAAAGTGACGAAAGCTTCCAAAGGCGGCGAGTGCGGCGCAAGACCTCCACCCAAATCCTCTCCCGGCTCGATCGTCTGCACTTTAGCGGCAACACGAATCAAAGCTCTGAATGCTAAGTCGCCCACGTCCCTGTTCAAATCATCCTCTTCTTCTATTAAAACGTAAGATTTTGAGCGCGTCGACCAAGAGTTTCCGCCAAACGCGGAATCTCGGAATTCGCTTCCGGAGAGTTCTGAACGCGAATCGCCGACTACGTGTGCGAATTCAGGAACTTTTTTATCGTCGGAGGCTAAATTATTCCACGCATCTATCCCGTTCAAGTTGCTATCATTTTTTGCGCCGTAGCTTTCATCAATCGCACTTTGGTTATTGTAATTATTACTGTGCGAAACATCGTCGAGCGCGCCTTCCAACCTGGTTAACCTCAATAACATTTTAAATATCGCAGGCAAATGCGCCAACAACGCGGCTCCTTCAGCTAAAGGTAAGTTTCTCGTGGCGGATAAGAGTCTATCGACGGCTTCTCGTCCGGATGCACCTTCTGCCCACGCCGCAGTAGCCGCATAGAAATTACCTATTCTCCCATCCGCGGTGTGCAACGTGTCCGCGAGTCGCATTTTCACGTGCACGCACGGCACTCTCTCGTTCCAATACGGCATATGCGCTCTTACGTTCGCTTGCAGATACTTTGGCAAAAGCTCTTTCACCGCGACTAAACCTAATTCAACGCCGTTCGGATTATTGGCACTCGCGATATTCGGCGCGAGCGTTTCTGGCGCCACGCACAAAGGTATCACCGAATGTCCAATCAATTCTTCTTCACTTTGTACTGAACCTAAGAAGAGGTTTTTAGCGTTTTGATCCGTTCCATACACGGATAAAATCAAATGATGCGACGGTTTTAGCCTCGCCGGTAACGTCGCGCGAGCTTCGGAACAAAAAACGCCACCTTTGGTTTTCCCGACTGAGAGTGGCGTCCAAAATTCGCTCACTTTGTTCCTCCCATCCGGTGAAGGAAAGGTCGCCGGCAATCCCTTTGCGTTGATGTTCAAATCATCGTCGCGCAGTTCCATCTTCACGCGCAAATCTTTTCTTTTGCACAAGTCGATGTTCCGGATGTCGATGAAAACCTCTCTTCGCAAGCCGCAATCAAGCGTGTTGCCCCAAGCGCTTTCCCAGTTGGATTTCAGAGAGCTCGTTTCCGACAAGTCCTTAATGTGAACGACGTACGGAGGTAATCTAGGCTCTGGAAGCATCGTTGCACTCGTATCTTGTTGTTGCTGCTCTTGTTTGTCTTGTTGCTTCTGCTTTTGTGGTGCTATCGAGCGTAATCGCAAAACTTCCGCAAAAATTTTGCACCGAATCGGTTTGTGCGATTTCAACGGATGGCTGACACCGGCTGAAGCCGCGGCATCGATGATGGCACTTTCCGTGTACGCTTCTTTCACCCGATACAACTGCGAACACTCTGCGGTATCGCGAACTCTAAAAGAAGGTCGACCGTTTGCATCCGTGGCGTTTTCAAAAATGGACATGGTGATCCATCCGATTAACGAACGCGGTTTCGACGCTTCGTCAAAAGTTGATGAAAATCTGTTGTTGTTGTTGTCGTCGTCGTTCCTGTTTTCTCCTCCTCTTCTGTCCATTCCTAAATTATTGTTCTTGACGCTCGAGTCATCGTTTTGACTCGTCGTCGTTGATGAATTCGCCGTCTTTCGAACGACGTTTCGGAAATTTTGCATCTTTTTCGAAACCGAATTCGAATCGTCCAATTCCGATCCGTCGTCTCCAGAATCCTCATCATCTGAAGCTCCTACTTTATTGTTACTGTTGCTATCTTCATCGTCATCTATAGAAAATATCTTCCCATTTGCCGCCTGTTGTTGTGTTTGCATCCCTCCTCCTCCTCCTCCCGTGTTTCCGTACTTCAATTGCTTCACTCTTAAAATCTCTCTTTCCGCGTACGATTTCGCTTTCTTGTCGTCCCGCATGGTGTACACTTTCGGATCCAAACCACCGAATTCTGGCGTCACGTGTGCAATCTGCACGAACAACCTCACCGATGCCGCGCATCTGTGATGAGGAATCGCAAACACCGCCGATGGCTTCTCCGGATTCCCGTCCCTCTCGTCGCCCGGCGACCAACTGAAATAAAAAGCCTCCGACAATCTCTTCTTCTGCTGTAAATCAATCAAGAAAGCGACGCATTCAATCGTCTCGTAGTTTCCAACCTCGAAATCGATGCTTTGTAACCGAAACAAAAACCGCAAACTGTTCATCTCTCTCGCCCTTTGGTTTTGGCTCACGTGCGGCGCTTCTGAAGGCGAACGCGGCAACGCCGTCTTTGGCGCCGCCGTGACGGCGTGCGCGCCCGGGAAGGGTATTTTGTCTCGTATCAAAGGGTCGTATAACGTCATAAACGGAAGACCATCGACCACAGATGCCGGCGCTCTTCTCTGTTGATTTTGATTTTGATTTTGATTTCGATTGTTGTTGTTAATGTTGTTCGTGGGAATACTCGTACCGTTTTCGATAGCGCTGGTCTCTTCGAGAGTGCTTCGACTGAGATTCGAAATTTCACTCCTCGCGTATTCTCTTTCTCCACCGTTGTTGCTGTTGTTGTTTAAGGAGGACAACACGGACCCAGTCCTCGAATGCGCAACACTATTAATACCACTTTCATCTCGACCACCAGCGTTGTTGTTGTTATTCATGTTGTTGTTTGAAGAGAGTTCGTCTAAATCTTCTTCAAACGATTGTATCTCCAGCAACGGTGCCGGAGTGTTTAAACTCCACCCGTCGTTTGGTTTATCGTCGATAATCCATCGCTCGTAGCGTTGACTGGTAATCGCTTCCACGTGCGGCGCGTCGATATCGCTCTGGGTGACTGAATTCGGCGGGCCATCCGATGCGTTGCCGCGCTGAATAGCGCGCCACACCATCTCTTCTTCTTCTTCTCTTCTCTGATGAAATGAAGAAAAGTGTGACGAAGAGAAATTCTTCTTCTTGAGAAAATTTTTCTTCATAATTGCAATCCTAAACCCTAATTAGCGCACATCGTCCGGGCTGTAAAGCTGTAAGGAAGGTTAAACTTCCCGGTTGTGCGCAGGAGGTCCTGGCGAAGCGTTCTACCTATTCTCGAACGTTGACGAGAGGTCCGCGTGAGCTTGCTATCGACGATCGAGCGTTTCTTGAAGGAGGCGTTTGTCGTCGTTAAAGCGGAAAGTCTTCGATGGCAGGAAACTGAGCAGAAAAACTGCCGCGTAGTAAGCAGCACGCGGGGTGCCACTCTGAATTCGAGGTGGGATCAATGGTGCGTGGAGCTTGCGTTCGACTGAGAACCTCTTTTTTTTGTTGATGTTGCATTCTTATCTAGTACTAAACTCTCTATTATCATAATGCTATTAATGCTCGCTAACTATGATGTACTAGTATTAAAAGGTATAATAGTGTCCGGCGACGTCTTTGAACCAGCGCAAATCTCCAACCGAAGATACGTTTCGAATGTACTCTTTATTTTCGTTATTCACTTCGGCGGTTTGGTACACGACCACTTGCGGTAACCCACTACTCACGCCGTAGAGTATTGAACTTTGGTGCACGTAAACCGTCCTTTTATTACGAATGGTCAAATACTTCGCCGCGCCGTCGTCGCTTCCGCCGCCGCCGTACGGCGCCAAAGTAGCCGCGTTGGAGAAGAAACCGGCGCATATCGCGCGCAATATCGATTCGAGCTTTTTTTCTTTGTCCTCATCGTTACTTCTGTTATTGTCAATAAGCATACAATCGAGTCTTTGCGTCAAGAGTTTCTTCAATTGCGCGCGAACGGATTGGACGCGTTGCACGGTGCGAAAATTTAAATAATTTTCCTCGCAAAATCCCCTACGATTGCGGTCGTTCCACACGTACCCTCTCTGAATGTTCAAAGAGGTGATACCGTCGCCTTCTCGAGCGGCAAAATTCGCTTTTGCCTCGTCCAGAAGATCTCTCGACGTCGTGCCTCCTCTCGCTGGTAAAAAACACGTGTTTTCAATCGAGAAATACGAACAGATTGTGAGCATTTCATTGGCGCACCCGTAATCGCAACCGGCTAACAACGCTTTACCTAGCTTTGGTTCCAACGGAAGCTCCGCTAATTTAGCGCCAACAACTGAGGTTAACTTTGCGTCGTCATCAATCGCACCCAAAGCGTGTAAAAGTTCCAACGCAACGACGACGTGTTTTACCGGCGGCGCTTCGAACCAATCAAAGTGCGCGATGTTATCGATTCCTAACGCTTTGAGTTGTAAAATCGTTCCGGCGATATCCGCGCGAATTATTTCCGGCGCGGACGTTTTATCCAAACTCGCAAAATATTTTTCAGGGTACAAACGAAAGCACGTTCCAGGCCGAACGCGTCCAGCTCTCCCAGCTCTTTGCTTTGCCGATGAACTCGACGCGCGCACGACTTGTAACGTCTCCGAATTCCTCTCGCAATCGAACGCTTTGATTTTCACAAAGCCGCAATCGACGACGTAACTCACGCCTTCAATCGTCACGCTCGTTTCCGCGATATTCGTGGCTATGATAATTTTGCGAGCATTCCTCGGTGGCGCGCGAAACGCTCTCGCTTGTTTCGCGTTATTTAATCCCGCGTAAAACGGGCAAACGAGAACTTCTCTATCCAATCGTTCCGAGAGCAAATGTTCCTCCAAGATATCCGCGCACTCTTCCACCTCCTTCTCTCCCGTCAAGAAGATCAAAATATCGCCCGGGTTATTCCGCAAATCTAACCGGACTATATTCATCGCGCACTCCGCGCTTGCTTTTATGTAGTTTGCCACCGGTTCTTCGCTATAAAACGTTCGAACTGGATGTTGCCTTCGTCCTTCGACGCTAAGAATAGCCGGTTGGCCGTACGAGGAAGAAAATTTCCCGTCGTCGTTTCCCTTCTTCTTCTTCTCCTTCTCTTCTTCTTCTTCGTCTTCCTCTAATTCTAATTCTTCTGTTTCCGCGCGGAAAAACTCCCGAAACGCCTCGGCATCAATCGTCGCCGAACTCACAATTACCCTCAACTCTTTCCTCTTCCTCGTCACCTTCTTCAACAACCCCAGCAACACGTCCGTGTTCAAACTCCTCTCGTGCGCTTCGTCCACCATCACCGCCGAATATTTTTGCAACAAAGGATCTTCCAACAGTTCTCTCAGTAAACTCCCATCCGTGCAGAATAGAATCTCCGTCTCTGATGATTTCATGGTTTCAAATCGCACGGACACTCCCACCGTTCCGCCTAAACAACACCGTTGCGAAGAAGAAGAAGAATTAGAAGCAAAAATCTCCTCGCACACTCGCATCGCAACGGTTTGCGCGCTCGCTCGTCTCGGTTGCGTCACGCACACCATCTTCTCGCCAGGAATGGTCCATTTCGCCTTTCTCAAGTATTGGCAGATCTGCGTGGTTTTCCCGCATCCAGTTTGGCCTATTATTATCACCACTTGATGTCGTTCCAAGAGATACAAAATCTCTCTCTCGTGTTTCTGAATCGGGAGCCGCAAAGAAGAAACGTGATTCTGATTCTGATCTTTTCGTTGTTCGTGTTGAAATCGTTCTCGTTTGCCATCATAGCGCGAGTTTGAGCAGCGCGAGGGTGGTGGGTGCATCATCGTCTCGTCGTTTATATCTTTTTATTAATATCTTCTTCTTCTTCTTCTCATCATCTTCTGCATCAAAGAAAGAGGTGTTGTGTGTTGAAAGGTGCAATTCTTTTTTTGTACGTCGAGGACTCTTTTTTCTCCCGTCTCGTTCATCAAAAGTCTCTTCTGATTTTTTTTCTTCGACAGACAATTAAATTTTCGACAAAATTTTCGACATTTCTCGTATAGGGGATTGATTTTTCCTCAAAATTACACAGAACAGAGAGACAGAGAGACAGAATTACATAAAGATGATAAAGTCCTCCTCGGCGTCGGAATTCTTCTCGAAGACGAAAACGAGGCACTCGACGCCGGTTATTGTCGATTCGGTGTGCTATGATATCCCAAATGGGACGAAGTCGTCGTCGTCACCAAATTCGTCTGAAAACATTCGGTTGTTGGATAACGTCTCGACGGTGTTCGAGAACGGGTCGATGTCGGCGATAATGGGGCCCAGTGGCGCCGGGAAGACAACCTTGTTGGACATTCTCTCGTGCAGGAAAACGAGAGGGGTGATTTCCGGGACCGTGATGTTTGGGTCGCAAAACGCGACGAAGAAAACGTTCAAGGAGTGCGCGGCGTACGTGGAACAGTTCGATACCTTGTTGCCGATGTTGACCGTGGAAGAGACGCTGTATTACTGGAGCGAAATGCAAGCGAGAACGCACGCGGACGCGGAGTTGAAGAAAGAACGAGTGAGGGAGATATTGCAACACTTGAATTTAACGAGTTGTAAAGACGTCGTCGTCGGCGACGCGCTGAACCGAGGGATATCCGGCGGACAAGCGAAGAGGACGAACATCGCTTTGGCTTTAGTCACGGACCCGGACGTGTTGTTTTTGGACGAGCCTACGAGCGGCTTGGATTCGCAATCGTCCGTGGAGGTTGTGGAGATTTTGAGAAACTTGGCGAATACGGGCGTGACGGTCGTGGCGACGATTCACTCGCCGACGCCGGACGCGTTTCGATATTTCGATACGCTGTGCATGTTGAAGAACGGAAAGATGACGTTTACTGGGCCTATATTTGACGAAACCGCCGGAGGTAAATATTCGGCGATTTCCTATTTCGCATCAATTGGGTTCAAATGGGACACGAAATCAAACTTGGCGGATTTCTTGACCACGACGTGCGCTTCGGAGGATTTGGATTTTGAAGACGCGTTTCGAAATTCAGAATGCGGGAAAGCCGCGCTGACAAAGACAAAATCGATTTTGGAGAAAGAAATGCTGTTGCCAGCGAAACCAAAACTAGCGAAAGCGGAGAGAGGCGCGTTTGCAAAGATTAAAACGCTTTTGAAATACCGCACGATCCGAAATTACAAATCTGTTGATTTCGTCATGAGTCGCGCGGCTGGACAAATTTTGTTCGCCATCGTACAATTCACCTTGTTCCTGGAAATTGGCAAGGCAGAAGGCGAGGCTATGGACCAAGCGAATCAACTCAACGTCGCGAGTTTACTGTACATGTTGAATATTTTACCTTCGTTTGGCGCGAGTGGGTACATGCCATCCATCGTACTCGAGAGAGCGGTGTTTTATCGCGAAGTCGACGACGGCTCGTACCCGCTCTTTTCGTACGTTGCGTATAAGTTCATCGAAGAGGGTGTTTTAGCGATACCAGTGACGCTAGTCGCGCAAACGGCGTTGTATTTGGGGTGCGCGTTGCAAGGCTCGTTCGCCATCTTTTGGATATGTAACTATATGGTGTTGAGTTGCGGCATAGCGCTCGCGTACGTATGCGCTTCAGTCGCTCCGAACATGGACGCCGCCAATACGCTTTTGCCAGTTTATAACGTCATTCAGCTTCTATTTTCTGGGATGTTGATACGTAGAGCTGACATGCCGAGCGGCTGGGAGTGGTACTCGCACACGCTCTTCGTGCGATACGGATGGCAGGCGCAGATGATTAATTACTTCGACAACAAAGAACCGAAGGTTTTTCAAACGAAAGAAGGTAAAATGGAAGGGATTATTGAGTTTTACGGAGCGAGCGGTACTATTACCTCGAATTTAATCGCCGTCTTTGGTCTGTATTGGTTCTGGATCATAGTCGCATACGTCTGTATGAAGAATATTCGGCATCAAAGCCGATAGTTTACTTTTGTTTTGAGTTGTTGTAATGTTTAATGTTTGTTATACCAGTATTTTTTATTAGTAATTTATTTACTACTTTACTCTACCGTGACGGATTTTGCCAAATTTCGGGGCTGATCGCAGTTATGCCCTCTCAAGACGGTCAAGTGATAACTCAACAACTGTAAAGGAACTATGTTGACCACCGCTTGCAAACAATCTTCGACTTTCGGAACTCGCAGAATGACCGCGTCTGGCGCCGTTTTCTCCATCTCCGTGTCGTCATCTGAAACGATTAATATTAACCGCCCGTCTCGCGCTTTGAGTTGTTGCACGACCGACTGTTGCTTCTCGTAACTCCCATCGTTCGTACACACTACAATAATCGGCATGTGCTTATCTACCAAAGCGAGCGGACCGTGCTTCATTTCGCCGGCGAGAATACCTTCCGAATGCACGAGCGCAACTTCCTTCACCTTCAACGCGCCTTCTAAAGCCGTGGCGTAATTGAAACCTCTCCCAAAAATGAGCAAACTGTGTTCCTCTTTTAACTCTTGCGCCAACTCTAACAATATCGCGTCCATTTTTAAGCACTCTTTCACGCACCCGGGAAGTTTGAGCAAACCTTGCATGATGTCATCCCGTCTCGTGTGCTTCGAGCGCGAGTCTTCGCTCAAAGATAAAGCCACCAAAACCATCGCGACTATTTGACAAGTGTACGCTTTTGTACTCGCTACGCCAATTTCGGCACCCGCGTTAATGTGGACGCCACAATCCGTCGCTCGCGATATCGCCGACCCAACCGTGTTGACGATGCCGACGCACAACGCGCCTTTTGCCTTGGCGTATTCTAAAGCCTTCAGCGTATCCGCCGTTTCACCCGATTGCGAGATGAAAATGCACGTGTCGTCTCTAAAAAATGGACACCGTCTATCTAAAACATCACTCGCAAGCTCTAAAGTTACCGGAAGCTCCGTGAGCTCTTCGAACAGCTGTCGGATGGCAATCGCGGAGTTGTAGGACGTACCGCAACCGCACAAGATGATGCGACGAGAGCGCCGAATCGTCGCCGCGAACTGGGACATGCCCCCTAGCATTACTCTCTCTGCTGCACCGAGAACGTCCAACACCAATCGTCCTCTCATGGTGCTCGAAATAGCCTCCGGTTGTTCGAAAATTTCTTTTTGCATGAAGTGATCGAATTCGCCCTTCATGATTGATTCGACTTCCATTTCTAACGTTTCAATCGTGCGTTCGACTTCTTTACTCAAAACGACCGGTTTATATAACCCGTACTCCGGTGAATCGTGTCCAGAGGTGTACCCAGGGTGCGGATGCTTTTGCTTCTCGACTTTATAAATCTTATACGTGCCGTCGTGGCAGTGACACACGTCGTCGTCTTCGAGAACTAATACGCGTTTAGTGTGCTCAACCATCGCGCTCGCATCCGAGGCGAAGTAAAATTCAACTTTTGGATTATTTGTAGTAGTGGTAGTAGTAGTAGTAATTCTCGTCGTCGTCGTCGTATCCGCATCTGCTGCTGGAGCAGCTGCTGCTCCTCCTGTCATAGATTTCCGCTTCTTATTACCGCTAGCTTTTTTAAGAAGAACGTCCTCCTCTGCGCCGTCGGAAAGGTTTCCGTCGATGACGCAGGAAACCTCGCCGCTGTCGTCGGAGATGCCCATCAACAACGGCGAGCCTCTCTTCGCGGCGACGAGTTCTCCCGGGTACTTTGTCGATTTAAATACTAACGCATACGCGCCTTGCAACTGTCGCGTTACTTCCATCGCCAACTGACGAAACGTCACGTCTTTCTCGCCGCTCTCCTCAAACTTATCGCTCAAAAATTTACAGAGTTTCGGTATAACTTCCGTATCCGTATCGGTTTCAAATTTCATCCCTCTTCTTTCTAACATCGCCCTTAACGGCGCGTGGTTCGTAATAATTCCGTTGTGCACCACCACGAATTCATTTTCTCGCGAGTCCGAGGTGTGCGGGTGCGTGTTGATTTTATTCGGCGGTCCGTGCGTCGCCCACCGCGTGTGCGCGATGCTCGCGCAAAAATCTAAAGGCTTAATCGAGGACGACGACTTCTTCCTCCCGTTGCTGCTCTTACTTTTAGACGCCTTAACTTCATTCTCGTCATCATCGTCTTCGCCAAACAGTTCCTTCCTCGCCAGCGCTTCCAAGTTGGCAATCTTCCCGACTTCTCTGCACACGATGACTTTCTTCGCGTCGTGTCTTTTTTTATCTCCACCTTCTTCTTCATCATCATCATCATCATCGTCTTCGCACCATATCTCGTTATCGTCCATGGCAAACCCGGCGGAATCGTACCCTCGATATTCCAATCGTTTCAAACCAACGAGTAACTTCTCCACGATTTCCTTCTTCGTTTTCGGCACCCCGCAGTTCAAGTACGCGAATATTCCGCACATTATTATTATATATAGTCTTCGTTTTCGAGTCGTCGTGTTGAAGACAAAGAACTGAAGACAACAGAGGGTTCAAACCGCAGAGGACAAAAACGACCACCACCACCACCACCAAAGCGCGACGACAACAGAAAGAGAGCGAGAGGGGAGGAGATTGAAGAAAAAAGTGAAGTCCAAAACAAAACAGAAGAGTAAAAAAAAAAGAATTCTTAAGACAAAAAAAGGAGAGAAATCTTTTTTGCTTTTGTTTCTGTCGCGAAAAAGAAGAACAAAAACAGACAAAAGGTGCAGGAATCTTTTTTTGCTTCAAAAGGCACCCAACTCAACTTTTTTTTTAAACGACACACATTGATTATATTTACAAACTCTTATTACTACGCGCGCCTTAGAGTATCATCATCATGACTGCTGCTGCGCTCGAGTGTTAGTAGATTTATAGAGTTTCGTGCCAGAGAGGAAGGGATATATATATTTATATTTATATATACAGAGAGAGAGAGAGAGAGAGAGCAACGAAGAGAAATGGAAAAGGAAATCATCGCCCGTTTTGAAACGACGTGTAGACGAGGACGAGGACGACGGTTAAGAAAAGATGAAAAACAAGATCACCAATCTGGGAGGGGCGAGAACAACAACAACAACAAAAGCGAGGAGGAGGCGAAAAAAAAGACGACGATTGAAAAGAAGACGAGAACAACGAGCGAGAGCAGTACGTATCGTCGTTCTGTTTACGGTGGTGGTACTGGTGGGTTCACGTCGTTACCGGCGAGTCCTCCAAAAGAGCCTTTCTTTTTGAAAAAAACTTTTCCTCTGATTCCAGGAGAAGAAAAAGGAGGAGAAAATGAAGAAGAAGAGATAAAGATCTCCCCGTTACCACCTACGAGTACTACTCCTACTACTACTACTACCACTAAAGAACAAGAAGAAGAACTAGAAGAAGAAGAAACGACAGACGCACTTTCGCGCTTGCCGAACGACGTCTTGTGCGAGATAAGTGCGAAATATCTGAGCGCGAAAGACGTGTCGAGTTTGGAGCAAACGTCGAAACAATACAGAGAGATCCTTTTGCAAAGCGAACACTGTTGGAAGAATCTGTACGGGAAGAGATACCGATGGAGACCTTTCGCCGAGGAACAAGGGTGGGCGTTAGCGGCGACGTTACCGTTCTCGAGCGGCTTGCAAAAAAAGGCAATCAAACCACCAGCCGAGGGGTGGAAAAACACGATGAAGAGAGCAGTTTTGAAAACTAAGTTTTTTCTCGATGATGGTGATGATGATACACGAGTAGTCTTGAGATTTAGCGCGGCGAAAGATAAGGTAGAAAATATAAACGAAGGCATCAAAAACCTGAGATATGGAGACGTGTGTTTGTTAGAAGCTGGGACTTATTACGGATCGATTCGTGTTCCGTCTGGGGTACATTTGCGCGGTATCAAATCGTCTCAAAAAGATTTGGTGCATATTGTAGCCGACGACGAGCCGGCAATAGTGGGCGTTGAAAATGCTAGAAAGAGCAACGATAACATCGTAATGGTTTCCAACGTAACGTTATGGAGACACCGCGCCGCTCGAGACGGATCTATCGGATGCTTTGGCCATCATCCAAAACACACCGCCTGCGTGCACTCTGAGAGCAAAAATATAAAATTATCTTTAGAGACGTGCGATATCGTTTCGGCGGGTGAGGGCGTTGTCGCGCACGATTGTGAAATCATAAATTGCGACGTTTCGACCGCCTTATCTGGCATCATCTTGCGAAACGGCGACATCTCGGGTTGCGTGGTGACTTCTGCCATCGCCAAGGATCAAAAATCTAAAATCGACATCGATTCGGAAGCGTCTTCGAATTCATCATCTGATGAGGCTGATGATCTCGAAATGCTTGGTATTATTACGGATGATGAGGGCGAAGAGGACGATGCGATATCGATCGATAGTCAATCTTCGTCCGCGAGCGGAGTGTACGCGTCGATCGTCATTTTGGGTTCCGAGGGTGATGAAGATTCGGCGAAAGGGGGAAACGAAACTTCCGTGGATGTGAGAAATAGTCGAATAGTCTTGAACTCTTCCCACGGTATTTCGTGTCTCGATGGCGCCAACGCTACTGTACGTGGATGCTTGATTGCAAATAACCAAGGTGGTGGAGTTTGCGTCGGTAAAAACTCTAGGATTAGAATGTTTGAAAATCTGATCGCGTTGAATACAGGCGTTGGATTTGCCGTGTGGGGCGGTGCTTACGGAGAAGCTCTTCGGTGCGAGATTCGAGAAAACTCGCACACTGGCGTGGACGTTTCTTGCTTAGGCGCAGTAAAGGAAAGAAGCGATGATTATTACATTACTTACGGTGGTGGCGGCGCTTTCGATGAAATCGGAGGAAACGAAACGGACGACGAAGAGTATGAAAGCGAGCTCATGTCGTTCTTGTTAGCGCAGAGACAACGCTATGCGATAACGCACCGAATCGTCTTGAAAGAGTGCCTCATCGATAACAACGGGAGCACTGATATTAACGTTTCTGGCGGAGCGCACTGCGACGTATTCGATTGCATCATCCGCAAAAACTCCGACGGGGACGATAAGAAAACGTGCGTTTTGGTTGAAAACGATTCTTTTCTCCGCGTCTCTCCGTGAATGCAAAGGTGACAAAGAAAAGAGCGTGCGTGCCCATGTATTAACTAAAAATAGAATGTATTATTTATTTGGATGTAAAACTCAGATTGTATAGAATTGAAAAGACTTGCTTTTTCTATTATTAATCGAGCACGATCGGGCTGTGGGTCGCCAGCGGAGAACGCTTTTGAGACGCCTCTTTTTCTCCACCTTCTTCGAAAGTTTTACCTTCACTACTCGCCGGCGTGTTTTCTTCGCCTTCGACTACTAAGTGCTTCGGTGACAACGGCGTTTGCGGAAAACGAAAATGCTTCGCCTTATTCAAAGCAGACTTTGGAATCTCTTCCGTCTTCTCCACGAAATCCTCGCCGCATAAAGTCAAATCCTCCTCCTCCTCCTCTTCTTCTTTTTCTTCTTCTTCTTCTTCCTCCTTTTCGTTGGCTTTCTCTTCGTCTTCATCGCCTTGCGTGAATCCCAACCCTTTGTTATTTTCAAATGGCGTCGGTAACGATGCTTTTCTGACATCATCTTCGACCATTTCATCCGCGGCGATTATGTTCGCGACGGCGTTTTCAACGAGCGCTTGCGCAATTGGAGTACTTCGCACGAGTTCTTCGTCTTCTTGCTCCTCTTTTGGTTCTTCTTCATCACACGCTGCACACGCTGCTGCTGCTGCTGCTACCACTGCTGCTCCTTCAGGCGCTGGAGTCATTTTTTTCATCATACTCGCGTATTTTGCCTCCATGTCATCTCCTTCTTCCTCGTTTTCTTCGCTCGCGTCGTCCTTAGCTGGCGTTTGGATTTGTTCCTCCTCGTCTTCCTTCGCAGGTTCTTGAACTTCTGTCGCCGGAAATTCAATATCAACGCAATCTTGCGTTTGTGGATCGAAAGCCGACGCCGCCGCTTGTTGTTCATTATGTTCCTCGCCGCCGTTAACGTCTTCTTCTTCTTCTTCTTTTTCGTCTTCCTCGTCTTCGTTCACCGGCGGAGCAACTTGAGTGGCGTGGAAATCACCATTCTCCGTTTCTTCTTCGTTCGTGGTGTGCGTTTGGTTGTCGTCTTCGTCCATTTCCATAGTTTCATCGACTTTCACGTCATCCTCTTCCTCTTCGTCCGAACTAACGTGCAAACGTTCTCCAACAAGGACGAGCGCTTTTTGCGCTTCCACAAACGCCGCTCTTGAAACCGCGAGCGTTTCCTTCATCGTCGCTAACTCCTTCTCGCTCGCTTCCTTCGCTTTCACGGCCTCTTCGAGGTTCGCTTGTAAAGTTTCAGACTTTCCAATGACATCCGCCCAGTCGTTTAACTCTTTGGAAGCTTTGGTGGAAATTTCTTGGTATTTTACGCACTCTTCCCTGGCAGCCTTTTCGTTCTCTTCCGCTTTTTCCGCGCGCTCGATCGCATCTTTGTTCGCTTCGAGCGACGATTTTGCTTCGTCGAGTTCTTTTTCAGACGTTTCGAGTCTTTGCGTCAACTCTTTCAGGTTCGTCTCCATGCTCGCGTATTCTTCGGTGTGTTTCGCAATCGCCGCCTTCATTTCCGTAACCTCTTCTTCCATAGAATTGATCTTTGCGCGCGCCTCTTCGATTTCCTTCGTCTTCTCGCCATTCCCCTCGGTCAATCGTTCAATCACCTTGTCCAAGTCTTCCATTTCTTCCTTGGATTCCGCTTTAAATGCTTCGAACGCCTTCGTGGTTCCGGCGTCTTTCTCCTCAGCCTCTTTAACTTTCGTCTTTAACTTTTTATTCATCGCCGCAAACTCGTCGCGCTCTCGCGATACAGTCTCGTTGGACTTTTTCAAATTCGCGATTTCCTCTTCCAAAGCTGACACATTGGCGAGGTTTTCGTTTGATTCGACCAAAACTTGTTGTTGTTCTTTTTCTTCTTCTTTTTTTCCTTCTTCTTGGAGTTGCTCCTCATCGGGGGCCGTTTTGCTCGCCCAGACGCTCTTTCCTTTCTTTGACGGCGGCAACGGAAGCCCAGTCTCCGCGTCTTTCCCTTCTTCGTTCTTTTCTTCCTCCTCCCCCTTCTGCTCCACGTTCTCTTTTTCCGGCGACGCTCGTTTCTTCGCGGCAGGAACTGGAAGAACGACCTCCTTCGCTTCCTCTTCTTTCTTCGCCGCTTTCTTCGGCGGCGGCGCCGTGCCAACCTCCTCTTTCTTCTTCTTCGACGCCGCGGCGCTTTTCTCTCCCTTCTTCAATCGGTGCTTCGGCGTCCCGTAATTCGGTTCCACGCCTTCGTTCACTCGAAACTTAAACACGCACTGAAACGGAAAGTCAATCAAGTCTCCGTCCTTCAAAAAATTCGGCTCCCCTTTTACCAACTTGACTCCGTTCACCCATAACCCGTTTCGGCTGCAATCGGTGATGGTCGCCGTGTACCCGAGCGGCGACGAAGAATCTTTCACGCAGATGATCTTCGCGTGTTCCGCGGACACTGTTTGATGATGATTTTCGATGATGATAATGAATTCAAAACAAAAGTAAAGGTAATTATTTATACTACTTTATATAAATGTGAGCACTTTACGCCTCAAAACAGAAAAAACGAACGTTGAAAGAAACGACGAAAATGCTCTCATCTCGGAGGAATGAATCGTATCGCGCTCTTCGTTTACGCATTTATAAATATAATAAATACTCTACGCGCGACGAGACGAGAGAGAAAAGAAAATCCACAACTCACCACTGGGTAAATCCAACGCTAAATCCGCGACTTGCGTCTTCGCTCTCGTCACGTTATCTTTCGCCATCAAGATGCGACCGAGAATCGAGTTCGAATATCGAAGCGAGATTGTCGGACCATCGAGAGGGACTTTCTTTATGCCGAATTTCTCAAACTGTTTCGTCGATTGGTCCACGTGGAGGATCGACTTCGCGTCGTCGCTGATCGCGATTAACGAGGCGTACGGTGGTGGATCTTCTTCTTCTTCTTCAACCATGATATTCTTTTCTTAATACTTTTAAGAGTCAGTTTAGGAGTAGGAGTAGTTTACTATGTAGTATCCCCTTCTCAAAGTTGAGAATGAAGAATACAAAAAAAGAGTCAAACAAATCAAAAAACCAAAGCTCGATTGAGACGACGAAACTCTCTCTCGAGGGCCTCTCTTTTTTGTGTTTTGTCCCGTCGAAGAAACAACGTCAGTCAGACTTTTGCGTTCAGTAACACACAACAACAACAACAACAACAACAACAACGCGCGCATAAAAAGCACACAACACGCTTTAGCGCCTACTACTGTTTCGATTCTCTCAAACAAAAACGGAGAGCAGAGATAAGTGCGTAAAAGTACTCTCCGTCTGCTCTGTTTATTTTAGAAGTTTCGGCGAAACGATGATGATGACACCAAGAAGAGATACGACGTTTTAGAAGAGCAGAGAGAAAGAGGAAAGATGATGATGAGAACGGCGGGAACGACGACGACGTCCCCCCCGTCTTCTTCTTCTTCGAGCAGCAGTTACGGCATGAGCAGCTGTTCGAGAAGAACGAAGACGACGACGCGTTCTCTCTCTTGGTCTTCTTCTGACTCGCGACGACGATTATATCATCATCTTCTTCATCATCATCATCGGCGCGTTATCATCGCTTCTTCTTCTTCTCGTCGACGAAGACGTCGCCCCGGGGCACAAAACGCGAGGAAGATTGCGTGCGAGACAGAAAGAAGCGACGACGAGAACGAAAGGGGAAGGAGCGCGCAGCAGCAGCAGCAGCAGCAGCAGCAGCAAATGTACCCCGAGAACTCCCCATCATCATCGATCCAAGAGCAACAGAGACGGTACCAATCGCGAGGAGAGGGCGGCGGGGTGGGCGGCGGCGGCGCGGGCGAGAGTTTCGTCCAAGCGATCGGTAAGAAGTGCACGAACAAGAGCGAAGACGAACTGTCGTCGACGACGAGGGTGAGAATGCTCGCAACTCCGTCATCGAGAGCACCAACGAACGCGTTAAATAACAACAACAATAATAAATCGTGGCAATATTTGACGTGCACCGGCGAAACTATGGACGACGACGACGAAAACGAACACGAGTGCCCGTGGGAGAGCAGCGAAGAAGACGACGACGAGGAAAGTGAGAAATACGAAAAGAACGAAGACGTGGACGAAGACGCGAAGAATATTTTCGACGCGTACGTAGAAGATGATGAGAAGAATAGCAGGAGCAGCAGCGGTGGCAGCGGCGGCGGTGCGGAGAAAATGAGCTCGGCAGAAACCGCTTCGAAATTTTTGAAACGACTGAAACGATTAGCCGAGAAGCGAAAATTGGACGAGTTACTCCAATTTTTAGACGAAAACGCCGCATTCGTGGCGACGTTGAAAAGCAATAAGAAACTGTGCAGAGCAATTGCTTCGGCGTCGGTAGCAGCCGCGGCGAAATGCAGAGACTTTACGTTTGCAACGATGCTTTTGAAAGCCGCCGAAGGTCCATTCGCGTGCGGCGTTTCGTCCGCGGCGTATTCGTCCATCATCATTGAAGCCGGCCGCGTGCACGATTTAGATTTAGCTTTGACGGTATTCGAGTGGTGGAAGAAAGGAAGAGGTCCAATTAGCGCGCAGTTTGGCGCGTCGGCGAATAAGAACGGCAAAATGTTTGTCGCAAACTCGTTCTTATGGAGCGTAGACGATGTCCCGAAAGGTGTCAACCGTCACGACCGCGTCGGCGTGAAATGGCATCCGCGACGAACTGCGCCGAGTCGAATGTTGTTTTCGCTCTTGGACGCCTGCGCAGAATGTGGAGACGTTCGTCGCGCCATCGATATGAAAAGCGAAATATTATCCTGGGAAGGACGATTAAAACATCCAGACGATTTTGAACGCGCATGGTGCTCTCTTTTGAAAGCGCACTCGAGAAGTTCGGAGCCTTTGAAAGCGTTGAGCGCGTTCGAGGAAATGCTGAAAACGAACGAAACGGAGACGAAGAACAGTCTGTTGGCGCACAATATTCTCATGTCCGCCTGCGTTAAAGGTGGTCGACCGGATTGGGCCCGAGACATGTTAGATAAGGCAAAGGAAAATGGATTGAAACCAGATTCAATATCGTACGCGACGTGCGCGGCTGGAGAAACGCAAGCCGCTCGCGGGATTTTAGGATCGGATTACGCCTGCGACGTGGAAACCTTGAAGCGATTGTTTCGCGAGTACACGGAAATTCCAAGAAGGAACAAAATCGCGTACGGTGCGTTCGTTTCCGCGTTTTTGCGCAGAGGCGAAACGAACTACGCGATTGAGGTTCTCGAGCACGCGCGAAATGACGGGCCGTCTTCGTCTCGAAAGAAGAAAACGTCGAAAACAGGTGCCAGAGATTCCTCCTTTGCGGTTTCGCCAAACTCGTACTTTTTGGTCATGCGACACGCGGCAAACGAAGGCGACGTCGATGGCGTGAGAAAACTCTCCGAAATGCTCCGCGAGCATCCCAAAGACACCGCTTTGTTGCGATCTGAGGCAGCTTTGTACGAATCGGAGGCATTCGCGGCGGCAAACGACGTCGAAGGCGCGAGAGATGCCATCTTTCGCGCGCAAAACGTGGGCGAAACCGAAGCCGCAAAGGTGTTGAGAGAAGCGAGCGAGAAAGTCTTGGTAGCTTTGTTCGTTGAAAACGAAATGGACGAGAAAGATGTGTCCCCAAAGAACGTGCCAAAGGCGAGAAACGTTGCGAGAGCGTTGAGTTTACTCGACGGCGCTTGGAGTTACGACGAATTCGATCAGGAAACCGGGAAAGGCCAGTTCCCGAAACCGCCTCCAAAAGAAGGATACGAAAAAGCCGTCGAGTTCGGAAACGTCTCTCCGCTAGCATTTAAAGCTGGTTTGAATCCGAACGATTCCATCGAAGAGGCGAGAGATTCGGACGCTTTGCGAGTATATTCCTGCGAAGAGTTGGTCGAAATGAGCATGTTAGCCCGACGCATGGACTCTGGTCGCTTAGTATTAGAGCAAGCGGACGAAAATGCAAAGTGCGAAAAAGACGTGCTCGTTTTAGATGGCTTTGGCGAACCCATCGGTGTTTTAGAACGAAACAGCAAGGAAAGAGGAGAAGACGTGGAGGAATTCGCGTCCGCGGAGACGCTGATGAACTCGTCGCTCCTCGTCTCCGCAACTCTGAAAACGTCCACGATTGGCGAAGTCGCTTTGGCGTGCTTCGAGAATACAAACGAAGTACCAGTCGCCATCGTCGACGAAAAGACCAAAGTGTTGATCGGAGCGATATTCCGCGAAGACTTGTTCGAGAAAACGAAAAGCACGAATTGTAACGCTCCGACGACGAACAGAGAAGAGGAAGACGCGAAGGCGGAGGTTGGTGAAAACAACAACAAAAAGAGCGATCCCAGATGATGAAGATGATGTGTTTATAAAAGTGCACAAAAAATAGCAGCAGCGAGCGGCAATAATAAAAAGCAGCCAACAACAACAACAGCAATTGGATACGTATACACAACTTATTCCTTCGAAGGTGGTTGCGTCTTTGCCAATTGCTCGTCCCGTTCTTTCACCATCCCTTCCAACAGTTTGATTTGATTTTTCACCACAATCTCAAACGCGTTAAACTTTTGCTCTTGCTCTAGAGTCAGCTTCTCCAATTTGAACACGTCCTTCTCTGCCTCTTTCAATCGTCTCTTGTATAAATCTAAACTCTCCACCGCCTGGTCACGCTCTTTCTTCGCCTCTCTCAACTCTTCCCCTAACTCCTCTCTCCATTTGTTCGCTTTCTCTAATTCGTACTCTAAACTCTCCTTCGTGGCTGATTCCCCGGTGTTTGGCTTTCCGAATAAATGTATTCGCGTGGTCGTTTTTCTGTTGGTGTTGTTCTGTTGCAACGTGTTCGAATTAGTATTCTTCAGTTGTTGTTGTTGTTGTTGTTGTCGTTTCGTCCTCGTCCAAACGCTACCCCCAACGAGAGAAAAAGACAAAGAAGAGTGCGAAAACATCTCTCTTTATAATAATAGCAGACAAAGAGCGTAAGAGAGAGTAGTTGTATTCTCAAAGTTTTGTATCTCTTTTTGTTTATTCTGGTGTGTTTTCAACCGAGAGAAGAAGAAGAGGAAGAAAAAAAAGGTGCCTCTCTCTTCCATCCAAAAAAAAAACAGACTCAAAAAAAACCTCAGTCAGAAATCACGCGAGACTCTTCGAACCAACGAAAGATAAAGAGATAATCTCTCTCTCTGGAAGCAAACAACAAAACAGATTATTAGCTCTTTGTTGATACACGCACTTAAGAAGAAGAACACATTATTATTAAAACGCGCATATAAACACACACGCTTTTATACGTATACTTAAATGCGCGGTGGAGGAGGAGGAGGAAGTGGATCTTACTTTGAAGAAGAAGAAGTCGAGATGGAAGAAACGACGACGACGACGACGAATTTTAATACGAATCATCACGCGACGACGACGACGGCGAAAACGTTGTTCTCGTTTTGCAACGACCGACAGATCAAAGAAAAGTTGGAGGCAAACTTCGATTGGAAAGCGTACGAACACGGACGCTTGGTGTCGCCGACGGATTGTAATTTGATCGTAAAATACGAGGAGACGTGGAGAAGAGATGGTGCGAGTGGTGGTTCGTCGATGAACACGGCAAAAAGTTTGATGGAATCGTCGGATGGAAAGTTAATCGCGAACGCATTCTTGGACGTGTTTAGAAACGTTTCGAGACGAGAGGCGGTGGAAAGAGCGCTGGCGAACGTGTGCAAAATGCTCGGTGACCCTCAACTGGCGAAAGTCTCGAGCGAGTACTTCATGCCGGAGATTAACAAGACGGTGACGTTATCGAACATCGACGCGTATAAAGCGTTGACGAGGTTGATGTTGAACGCGAAGAACGGATGGTTCGTGAGAGAGAAGGCGAGTTTTATATTGGGCGTTTTGTTAAGCAAGAGCGAAAGTTTGCGCAACGAATCGTTTTTTAGCGGCGAGGAAGGAGAAGAACAAGAAGGAGGAGAGGAGCAGCGATGCTCGGAAGAAATGCAAACGGCCAGGACGGTGGTAAGGTGGTCGATAGATTTACTCGGCGGCGGCGACGGGAGTTTAGTCGATGCTAGCGGCGGCGACGGCCCGGGAGGGACGATGACGATACAAAGAGGAGGAGGAGGAGACGAGAACCACGAAGAAAACGAAGAGAGAGTTATTCCAACAGCCATTCACGCCTTGGCATCTGTTTTGCAGCACAGAAAAACGAGACCGTTGGCGAGAAATTTAGGCGCTTATAAGTTGATCGCACCTTTATTGGATTCGGAAAAATTCAACCCGAACTCGCGCGTGCAAGTGTTGTACGAGGCTGCGTTGTGCGCGTGGCTGCTTTCGTTTGATGCTAAGGCTAGGAAACAAGCTTTGAAAATAGATAACGCTATTGTGGTGAAAAAATTAATCAACGCGGCGAAAACCGCGACGAAGGAAAAAGTCGTTCGCGTCGCCATCATGGCGTTGAAGAACATACTCATCGGATTAGCAGATAGCGGTATCGACGACGCGAAAAAAGTTCCTTCGATGAAGTCTGGGGAAGGAGATCGACATAGCAACAAAGAAAATGCAGCAGCTGCTGCTCACGTCGGCGGCAAAAGAGACGACGACAAAGACGATGAAGACGACGAGCTCGGCCCGATTGCGGAAACCTGCATCGAGCGCGAATCGCTCCAAAAAGTGTGCGAAAACCTCGCCCACCGAGGTTTTGAAGACGCCGAGCTCGTGGACAACTTAGAACAACTCGCGAAAGGCTTAGCCAAACGTCGCGTCGTTGCGTCATCCTGGGAACGCTATTTGACCGAAGTCAGAAGTGGCTCCTTGGATTGGTCCCCGTCGCACACCGACGAGGGGTTCTGGCGAAACGAGTGCTCAAAACTCACCGACAACAACTGTTTCGTTTTGAGAAACTTAATCGCCATGATGTCCAGTCGCGACGTCGATCCGCGCACGTTAGCCGTCGCCTGTCACGACGTCGGCGAATTTGCCACGCACTACCCAGCCGGGAGATTTTTAGCCTGCGATTTAGGCGCTAAAACAGCCGCGATGGCGTTGATGGTCCACGAGGACGAAGAAGTCAAAGCGAAGAGTCTCGTGTGCGTGCAGAAATTGCTCGTGGCGAATTGGAAGTTCATCGGAGGTGGTAATTGATACAGTAGAGCAGACTCATTAATATAATAAACACAGATATACGCAAAGAGTAGAGAGATACTAACATCCGATCAGGAATACCTCGCAAACAAACGAACGCTCGCCGCCGTCTCCCTTTTCCTCGTTTCGTGCTTCTTAGGTAGGTGCTTCAATCAAATTCTTTTTCTTTACTTTTCTCTCTCTCTCTCTCTCTGACAAATCTCTCGAGAGAGAAGGCAAACACCATGTCCTCCGACGTGTCGTCTCCCTCGTCTTTGTCGTCAAAGAAGGCGAAGATCCAAAATCCTCGCGGGGTTGGCGGCGAACAACGACAAGAAAAAGAAGACCAATTGGAAGAAGAAGAAGTGAAAATCAAAACCGAATTCCGCAACGTTTTTTATTCAACGTCCAAAGACATCTCGGACGTGTGCGGACCGAGAGTCCGATTCACGTGCATAGATTGCAACGAGAGAGTGGTTGCGTTGGGCGCGAATACCGGGAGCGTGTATTGCTTCGCGAGAACGTACGTTGAGAAGAAGACCAAGAAGAAGAAAGATGGAGACAAGGAGGAAGAGGAAAAGAAAAATTCCTCTGTTTCTTCAACCGAAGAAGGCCGATTACGATTTCTCGCCGTGATTTCTCCGCAATCGATCAAAAGAACAGACGCACAAACTGGCCGAACGATGGTGACATCGCAAGTCATACAGAAGGTAAAATTGAGTCCGGATGGAAACATGGCTGCGATTGCGTACGCGAGCGGCGTGCTGCACGTGATTTCTTTTAAAAGCGGTAGTAGCAATAATAGTAGTAATAGTAGCACGCCGCCAGCTGGGCGAACGATTGCTTTATTGAGAAAAGCGCACGCGAGTCAAATTATAACAGCTTTGACGTGGTCTAACGATGGGAACGTTGTGTATTGCGGCGACGACGCCGGGATGGTGACTTTGACGGACGTATCGGCGTTTACAAAATATTTTAAAACCGGGGACGGAAGCGATGTTTTGAAAAAGAAGAAGGATGACGCAATCGCGGGAACATCCACGGGTAGCGGTAGCAGTAATAACAAGAACAAAAGCGGGGGTGGTGGGAATAAAGACAATAGCAACAGCGTCGGACAAAACGAGTCTCAGCTTCTCGAGTTTGAACCGATTTTCTGCGCGAAGTTTGTGAAGTGCGATTCGCTTCTTCCAGGCATGGAGGATGGTTCAGAAGCGTGTTATCAGATTGATTGCTCAAAATCAAATCTATCGACTTTACTTTCCTCGCGTTCAAAGGCGAGCGTATTGGCGGTGAATTCAGGAGAACAAGAGGTGATTGGAACGAAACCGAGAGACGGTTCGTTTGGCGCATGCTTTCACGAGATGTGCAAATCTGCGATTGGTATGGACTACGGAGAAGAAGGAGTGGAAAAGAAACGAGAGTGGGCACTTTGTTCGCGACCGGGAAGACGACTATGGATAACAACCGTCGAAGTCAACGAAGGTGATGAGGTGGTTCCAAAAGTTGATGTTGTCGCGACTTTACGCCCGGATCTTCCTTGGCCAACGACGCCGACCATCCTCGGCTATCCCGAAAGCTGCTTCGAGTTTAAGTCGAATTCAGACCGAATCAAACGCATGCAAAAGCGATTCGAGTTTGGTACGTTGACGCCCTTTGGTGACGATAACAGAATGTGTTTATCCGTGGCACAAAAATCTGTCGCCATCGTAGACGTTGCGCGCGCAACCGTCGCGGAGTGGTTTCCTTTGCGCGAACCAGAAACAATTGCTCGAGGAAATTTCGCGTCTGGTTTTTCAGATTTTGCAGTTTCTGGGCGATCTGTTTTCTTTCTCACTAAATCAGCGACTGAACCTACGATTGAAGCAGAATCTAGCGTTGGTTCGATTGTCTGGTGCTTCGAGGTCTCGAGCGATGAAGATTCGACGAAGCGAAAGGAGGTTCGCGAATTATGTAAAGTGGATACGAGTGAGCAACCGATGGTATCGTCTTCGTCGTCTGTCGTCGTTTCTGGCAACGCGCACGCGGCAAATATCGAAGAGAAAGCGGCAATCCTCGCGAAATTGGCGAAGGAAGTAAAACCGAAACCGCCATCGAAACTGGAGCTTTTGAAACAACAACACTCTTTAGAAGCAAACTCAGATTCCGAAGAAGTGTTGTACGACGAAGAAGTATACCCGAAAATATCCAATGCGAGCGATGTGAACGCGATTTTCTTCTACAATCCAAGCGGGAAATCTCGAAAACGCGAAGCTCAAGATGAGAAAATATGTGCTAAAGCCATCGTCTCGGGGTTGCTGGACAGCGAATTTAACTGCTTCTCGGAGGACCCAGAGTTGATGGAACTGTTCGAGAGTTTAGACTTGCTCGGTTTGGACCCGACGCGAAATTACGATCAACGTGCAGAAATGACTCGCGCTTCGACTGGACACGCGGCGGCGGCGATGGCAATGCACGAACAGAATCTCCTCGCCGAGAAAAATGGAGAAGGCAACAAAATGGACGAGGACGATTCGAGGAAACATCCTTCTTCTTCTTCTCGAAGTGGAACGACAAACACAAAATCTCCCATCCATCGCTTGAAGGAAAACCACCACGAACAACCGGAAACTCCTCGCACGCCGAAAACAACCGACGACGTTCTCACCAGCCACGAAATCTTAAACGTCTCTCGAGAATGTTGCGATCCTTCCTCCACTCGACAAGACATGACTTTAGCGTTACAAGCCGTCCCTTCGATTGCGGCAAAAACCATCGTCATCGAATCTTCCCGCGCGTTATTCGTCCGACTCATTCAAGACGTCTTCTCGGACGATGAAAACATCAAAGCGCTTTCAAAATCCTTGGAAAATTTGGCGTTGTCCGCCGGCGAAGTTCTCGGCGCCGACGCCGTGTTAAGATGTTTGAAAGTCGCGTGCGAAGATCCAGACGTCAGAGACCACGCCGAGGCGAGCGCGTTGGACACTCCATCCGGGGCCATGCTCTCCCACGTCGTCACCAACATCACTCTGCAGTTGATCAACGAACATCACGTCAGAAACAGAATACATTAGTCATAGCGCATGTAATAAAAAAGTAGATTGAGTAGTGGTAGGAGCAGAAGTTTTCGTAGGAAAAGGAAAAAAAGCAAAAACGCTTCTTTTTCGAACAAAAACGTTTTTTTTTATTTTTAGATATTCTCTCGTTTTCTTTTCCTCACAGATGGACTCCTCTTTACGCGCGGTGACGGTCGAAACGCCGTCGGTCCAAGAACAAGAATACATCGATGACGATGCGATTAAACGTCTGTCGACGTCTTCTCGATCTAATCGTGGTAATAGGAGATCGGTGACTTTCGCCGACGCGTCCACGCAAGGTGGTTTCGAAGACCAAAGAGTGAATAATGCGATGCAACTCGAAGAAAAAACCGTTGACGACCACGACGAGAAAGAAAAGAGTAAGAGAAACGCGATGAATACCATGTCGTCGTTTACGAGGAGAGCGTTGGGGTCGCGCGCGTCCATGGTGGAAACCACGACCGGAGGAAAAGGACAAGAAGAAGAGGAGGACCTCAAGAGAGAGAAAAAAGAACGAGATCATCAAAAACTTTCCTCCTCTTCCTCCTATTATTCCCAATCTCACGCTTCCTCCTGGCGCACGTTTCGGAGACGAGGGAAAGAAGTCTGTCGAAAGATTCTGGATAACAAATGCACTTCTATCTTTATGACTCTGGCGACTATTTGGGCGTTGTTCGGCGACGACGTGCGAGTGTTGGCCTTTCCGATGGAGTACGACGAGATTTTCGTCGGCGTCGCGATCGCGTTGATTGTTTTGTTCGCGCTGGAGACGACCATGTCGTGTTTTGCAAAAGGCAAAAAGTATGTTTTTGGTTTTTACTTTTGGTTGGACGTCGTCGCGTGTTTGTCTCTGTTTATGGACGTGCCCGAGTTCATGGCATTCGTCGGCATGGATCCGTGCGAGGGAACGGATTCGTACGGCACCGGTTTGGAAGGCGAAGCGTACGACGAGAGATACGGGACGAAATCGGAGAATTCTGGTGATATCGCCAGAGCTGGTAGAGCATCGAGAGCGGGGACGAGAGCAGGAAGACTCGTTCGCGTCGTTCGATTGATTCGAGTCGTAAAGTTGTACTCTTCTTTGCAACAGAAGAAAAACGCAAAAGAGCAAAAGGAGCGACGGGCTTCAATCGCTCGAAGTTCTATGATTTCATCTTCGTCGTCAATTTCGTCATCAATTCACAATCAAGACATTCGGGAAGAAATGTTGCAGGTGCGTAAATCATCCGTGCAATCGTTAGAGTCTGTGAACTCTTCGTCTACTGGAGTTAGCGCGAAAGGAAGTGGTGGTGATTTCGAGACGCCCCTGGTGAAGAAGAACTCGCTGACGCAAGCGGAAGAGTTTGACGACATGTCCGACGACGATTTGGAGCAATCGAGAGTCGGAGAGCGACTTTCCGAGCTCTCAACGAGACGCGTGATTATTGGTGTTCTATTGATGTTATTCATGATGCCAATCTTTGCGGCAGATTTCTTCGATGCCGGCGAAACGAACACTCTGATCGACGGCGGCTTGAAAATCGTCCACGACTCGGCGCGATTCGACCCCAACGACGACCAAGCGAGACTTGGGTTTTTTCAAGCTCTGAATCGATATTACGAAGATACGGGCGAAAAAATGTATCGATTGGTCATCAACGGCACCTCCTACGAACAAAATGGGAACTTTTCCAACTCCATCGGAGCCTTGAATGACGATGACCCGTTGTCGTATTTATATTTGAATCTTTCCGGTGTTCAATATCCGAAACTCAGGTGCGAGGCGTTTGAGTTCGCCATGTACTCTGGTGACGGCGAAAACGAACAGTACGATAAGCTCTCCTTCGCGTTCTTTGACGTGTCGAAAGTTTACAAGTTGCAGTCCGTGTTGAACATTGCAAAAACAATCTTCGTGTGCATCGTCTTGCTCCTTGGCGCGCTCTTATTCTCTAAAGACGCTAACGTGTTAGTCTTGCGACCAATCGAACGCATGGTTTTAAAAGTTCAAGCCATGGCAGCCAATCCGCTGACGAAATTTTCTATCCGGCCACACGACGACGAATTAGAATCTGAAGGCGAGCAGCTGGAAACGCGAATGCTCGAAAATAGTATCGCGCGAATCTGTTCGTTATTATCGGTCGGTTTCGGCGAGGCTGGGACGGAAGTGATCGCGGAAAATATGAAGAGAGGCGGCGAGATTAATCCGATGATTCCGGGACGGAAAGTCGTCGCTATTTTCGGCTTTTGCGACATTCGCCAATTCACAGATTCCACGGAAGTTTTGCAAGAAGAAGTCATGGAATACGTAAACACGATCGGTAAAATCGTGCACATGGAGGCGCACTTACACGGAGGCAGCGCGAACAAAAATATCGGCGACGCGTTCCTTCTCGTGTGGAAGTTTCCTCCGAATATAACAACACGAGACGTCGAGTTAGCGAGCGAAGGACTGTTGAAGGACGAAGAGAAGTTGTTTGTTTTGGAGCAAATCGCCGACGGTGCTTTAGTGAGCTTCTTAGCCGTCATGGCAGGTTTACGACGAAGCGCGAAACTTTCCTCGTATAAATCGAACAAGAAGCTGAATAAACGCATGCCGAATTTCCAAACGCAAATGGGTTTTGGATTACACGTCGGATGGGCCATTGAAGGCGCGATTGGCTCGGAATACAAAGTCGATGCGAGTTACTTATCACCGAACGTAAACATTTCTGCGCGTTTAGAGGCGGCGACGAAACAATTTGAAACGCCTCTGTTGTTCACCGGTCAGTTTGCGAACATTTTATCCGAGAGCACGAGAACGAAGTGCCGACAAATAGACCACGTGACGGTGAAAGGTTCGGAGCAGCCGTTGAAATTATACACGTGCGACGTGGATGTAGAGGCAATTCCTGTGCCGACGCAAGAAGAGATTTTATCTGGCCGCTCTTACGAAGACGAAACGAATTCGTTCCAACTCTACGAGAATCCTTTCTTGGAACATCCGGACGTCGCGCTCATGCGAAAACGCGTTTCGGAGGAGTTTTTGACCGATTTCGAACGTGCGTTTCAAAAATACGAACGCGGCGAATGGAACGAAGCGAGGAATTTGCTTCAAAAAATAAAAAAAAGAGTTTCGCACAACGGAGAAGAGATTGAAGATGGACCTACGAAGAGTCTTTTGGCCGTCATGGAACGAACAAACTATCGAGCGCCGAACGATTGGAGCGGTTTCCGGGCACTCACGGAAAAGTAAAGGATTTTTAAATAAAAGAAAGGTCATGTCACTATATTTATTACTACTTATTTCCTATTTCCTATCGCTACTTTGTTCACACACACTAATTTATTAGTAGTTGACGAAGGAGCTTATGAATACGCTTTCATCCAAATTTAATGTAGCGTGCCACCATCTATCCGGAAAATATACGGCTTGATTCGGGTGAACCACGCACGCGAGCACTTTCTTCTCGTTTCCGTACTTATCCACATCGAAGCCGTTCTTATTCTTCATCTTCTTATTTTCGTTTTTACCGTTCATGTTCATGGTCTTCATCTTAAACTTCGCCTTATTCCCGTTGGCTTTGAATCGCATCGCCGCTCTCGCCGCCGTTTCGTTCCCGTTAAATACCGGTTCAAACATCGGCGGGGACAGAAACCATTTTTTCCTTCCGTAAATACTTTCCGACCATCCCGGTCCGTGGATGTGGTACGGCACTCCAGACAACGGCCCTCCCACGCCGTACGAATACGCCACCGACGCATTATCCGGCACGTATTTCTTCCCAATCAATGACGTCCTCTTAAACGAAGGGAAAAAATCGCCAAACGCGTCGTGGTCGTTATCGCCGAACCAGTACCAAATCTTATCCGCTCTTTGATGCAATTGGACTGGTTTCAAATACTTTCCTCTTTCGTCCAAATAGTCCTTTAACTTGACCTCTTTTTTCTCGTAGCTAAACGTGTTCGCGGAGGATAAAACAATCGTTTTCTCGCCGTGCGTTTTCAAGACATTTTCCTTCCTATTCATCTCGTAAAAAAAATCACTCTCCCTCTCGTTTTTCTCTTCTTCATCATCGAATTTTGTGTCGAACGTCACGACGACTGGTTTCTTCTCTCGGTATTTTCGATTAAATTTTGCCAAGGAAAGGTCTCGGATGTGACATCGATCGATCGTGCATTCGTTTTCCTCTTTTTCTTCGTGCGCCGGAACGGCGTACCGTTTCCACCCTCCTCCTCCTCCTTTCCCGTCCTCGGGGTCGAAGACATCATCATCGATTTCCCGAACGTAAAACGCGTCTCTCTCGTTGTGCTCGACGTACCAGACGAGAAGAAAGAGACACAGCGTTAAAAGAATCGAGACTAAACTTTTTCGTCGTCTTCTCTGCTCTCGTTGTTGTTCCTTCTTGCGTTTTTCGTGTTTGTTGTCCCATATGTCGTCATCGTCTAACATCTGAGTCGACATCTTCTCATCGCAGAAGAAAAGTTCGTTACAAAAACAGCCGCTCTTTTGTGTGGATTTGTAAACAACAACAGAGAAAGGAATATTTTATACACCGCGATGACGACGACGAACGACCGAAGAAGAAGAACGAGCGCCTCAGTAGTTTCCTCCTCTGAAAGCCGTTTTCCACGCGCGTTGGTGTTGGCGCTTTTTATGATGCGTGGTGGTGTTTCTGGCGGCTTTGAAACCGTGGACGAAAGCAATGTGGACGAAATCATCATCGTCGGAAGAAGGACGTCGTTCTATTCGAGACCGGAATACGCGTCAGCACCGGTCGAGTTGGAACCAACGCGAAGAAGAAGAAGAAGTGAAAGAAGACGTTTGATCGCTTTTGCTGATGAACGAGAAGAAGAAGATGAAACCCATTTAAAACCAGAGCAAGTGCACTTGTCGATATCCGGAGACGAGGAAGTCACCGTCGTGTGGACGACGAGAGAGCCTTTAGAGGAAGACTTTGAAGTGAGATACGCGTGCGCGAAGAGAAACTCTGAAGACGAAGAGGAGAAAGATGTGATTGACAGAGTGGTCTCTTCGAAGACGCAAACAACGTGGCACATAGGTAAAGTTTTCGAGTCGTCTTCGTACACGCAGCAGATGTGTTTGGCGTCGGCGACGAGTTTAACCGCGCCGAGTATGGGCGGGCCGAAAACGCCGGTGAAGAGAGACGTTTTAGCGAAGCTGGCGAATACGTCGAGTTGGGCGGATAGAGATGCGTCGAATTATAACGTCGTGAATAGTTTTAAAGACGTCGTGCCGGATGCGTGGTTCACGATGGAGAAACCGTGGGAAAAGACGGTGTGTTTGGGGTACGCAAACGCCAACGGCGGGTGGTATCGAAGTCCGTTTATACACAAAGCGAAGATTAAAGATTTCAATAAGGAAAGAGGCTTTGATGCGTGCGTGTATGTGTTACCGCACGACGAGGATGAGAATGGAGAAACAAAGTACAGATCGTTTAAGAAACGCGGCAGTAGTAATACCAACGAAGGAGAAACAATACTCTCCGTCATGGGAGATACCGGACAAACCGAAGTGACGAAGAAAGTTTTTCAGCACGTGAAAGACGTGGTGAAACCGCACGCAGTGATTCATACCGGTGATGTATCCTACGCCGATGGTTTCGCGCCTAGATGGGATTCCTTTGCTGAGTTATCTGAAGCGTTGTTTAGTTCGGTTCCAGTCGTCATCGCGAGCGGGAATCACGACGTCGTGAATAACGGCGCGGAATATACGGCTTTTGAGAAACGCTACGAGACACCTTGGAGACGAAGTGCCTCGTATTCCAAAAATTTCTGGTCCTTCAACGTCGGTAAGGCGCACGTCGTGCACATTGATTCTTACTCTTCCGTCTCGACACAAATGTTCGATGGCGCCGTAGCTGATACATTTCAAACATGGCTCGAGAACGATTTAGCGCGAGTAAATAGAAAACAGACGCCTTGGATTATCGCCGTCTTTCACGCGCCGTGGTATAATTCCAACTCTGCGCATTACAAAGAGAATGAACCGCAACGTCTGAAGTACGAACAGATTTTATACAAATTTGGCGTCGATGTTGCCTTGAATGGGCACGTGCACAGTTACGAGCGTTCTTATCCAGTATATAACAATCAACGCGACGAGTGCGGCATAACGCACATAGTAGTCGGCGACGGAGGAAACTACGAAGGACCATACGGCTCGAGCTGGATGACTCCGCAACCGTCCTGGTCGGCATTTCGCGAAGGTTCTTTCGGCGCGGGTTCTTTAATCGTGCACAACGATACGCACATGAGTTGGAAATGGGAAAGAAACGCGTGCGTTCATCCAGATGGCACCACAGATTTGAATCATACGTACTGGTCGATGCGCGATGGTGAGTCGGCTTCGAGTTGTCGAACAGATCCAGATAAGAGCGAGAACCCTTATGTAGCAGTTGATATGCACGTGTTCGTCAAGAATGAAAACAAATGCGAGACTAGGAAAATGGGAACCGGGATTGGTGGTGAAAAGTTGACGTTTACTGAGATTGACGACGAGGAAGGGGGAGTCGCATCAAGCAGTAACGACCAGTATCGGATTCAATCGCTCACGGTCGCGCTCGCGTTATCGCTCGTATGTTTAGGAAGCACGTGCTACGCGCTATGGAAAACAACGCAAGCATTAAAGCGCGCCAGATTTGCGGTCAGCGTACGCGCGGTACACAGGACAACATTCGACGACGAGGATGAAGAAGAAAATGGAGTGGAACTGAATGTGAGCAATTCGTTTCACGCCGCTCAAGACGTCGACGAAGGCGACGAAGTGCTTCTTTTTCCAGGAGGGCAAAATCGAATTACGAGCAGTTCAAATGTGATGTGAGCATCACGTAATAGTTGGTAGTTGTAGTTGTAGCAGTGATATATATTTAATAGAACATACTAGTATGCATATACAGACGGGTATTACTCGTAATCATCTCCCCAATCTTCGACGACGTCTCTTTGTTTTCTGTGGTTCTGTTTCCCGTATTCTCCTCCTCCTCTTCCTTCGCGTCTTCGTCCTCCTCTTTCAAAGCCTTCCTTTTCCGCTTGTCTATTCCTCGCGTCTCGGTGTCTTTGACTCCTCGCCCCGTCTCTTTTCTCTTTGAACCAATTCACAATCTTACTCGCCGGTAATTTCGTCGCGTCTCTGATTCCTTGAATCGTCGCGTCGTCCGGGTAATGGTTCCCGGTTTCCCATATTTTCTCCAACGTCGCCACGTTTGAAGCGCCTAGTCTCGTTTTCTTAAATCCTTTGTACGCCGGCATCCCACCTGGACCCCCGTCTTTTTTCCCTTTGTTGACCGGCGCTTTCACGTCGTGCAATTTGTCTCTCCTCACCGTTTCTTTCGCTCTGTTCGATAACAACCCGACGACTTCATCTTCGTCTATATCTTCGTTTCGAAACTGTTCCTGCGGATACTTCTCTGCCAACTCTTTTTGTCTGTGTTGGTTCTCTTTCATCCACGCCGTCACGTCTCGTCTCTCCAATCCTAAATCGTTCGCTAATTCGTTCAATCGAAACGTCCTTCTCCCGCCGGCTAACGCTCGTTCCAACGTTGCCACTTTATGCGGTGGGATGATGATTTTTTTGTTTCTGTCTGCAATCACGACGGCTTCTTTATCGAACTGCTCGAGCAAATCGGACCATTTCTCTTCCTCTTCTTCGTCATCTTCTCGTTCTTCGTCGTTATGAGACGCAAACGTTCTCGTCGGTCTTCTTCTGTTTATGCGCGTGTTGTTATGAATGTAAAAATTGTTTCCGCGAGGAGGCTGATGATTTTCTCGCCGACACGAAGTGAAACGACTTTTAAAACTCCCACCCGATGTGGTGGTGCTCACGGTGGCAACGACGACTGCTTTTGCTCGTCTGAAAGAGGACGAAGAGGAGGAGTACGAACACGACGAGGACGAGGAGGAGGAGAAGAAGCAGCACGACCGTCTCATTAACAGCGCCATGATGTTCTGACGAGATTGAAAAGTGAAGAAAAAAGCCAACAACGAATAACAGCTTCCCACAACAACAAACAACAAAGAGAGAGAGGCAGAGAGAGCGCTGGAAAAAAGAGACAGAGTGGTGGGGCTATTGGAGGACGAAACGACTAAAACGACTGTTCCACCAAGAAGGGTGGTTGTGCCTGCTGGTCTGCGCAAACCCGTTTTTACGCGGGGTCGATGATGATGAATACAACACATCTTTCTCTTCTTCTTTCGTCTTCGTCCAAAACACCGTGTGAATAGTTGCGTTTTATATTAATATAGGTTCTCTCTTCTATGATTGCTAAGGTTCAAATTCTACTTACTCTCGTACGCGTAAACATACACACGTGCGCATATATTAACGGTACGACTTTTGGAATCTCGCTCTCGCACCACGACCACCCGCCTTCTTCGGTTCCATTCTTCTCGGATCGGCGACCAACATCGTTCTGTCAAACTGCAACAACGCGTCTTTCAACTCCTTCTTCGTCGCCTCATCGACGTACTTTTGAGTGTACGCCACTAACCCTTTCGCAATCGCTTGTCTCACGGCGTACATTTGTGAAACGTGACCACCACCCTTCACGCGAACGCGGATGTCAACGTTGGCAAACTTCTCCTTGCCCAACAAGAGCACCGGCTCCAAAGCTTTAGTTCTGAGTAATTCCGTCTTCTCGAGCTCGATGGGCGACCCATTCAAGCGCAAGAGACCTTTCCCTTGTTTGACGTGCGCGACGGCAACGGCAGTTTTTCTGTTTGTTTGTTTGAAAAGGTAAACGGGTAGAAAAGAAAAGAAAACGTGCGATGGTAAGTTCATAGTTCGAATGCGATGGTCGCGTGTGCGTTTAAAACGAGACGAATTCTCGCGCGCATCGTCCTTTCCACCTTTTCCGCCTACAAAAGGCGGAGCCTTTCTGCGTTGTAAAAATGAGATGATGCGCGCGAAAAGGTGGTTTCACCACCATTCGCGAACGACAAAATGCGTCTCGAACGATTCGATTCGATTCAGCTACTAATAGTATACACGTACTTGCGTCCGAAAGTTTGCACGGATTGCGAAGACATCTTTCCTGTGTGTCGAGTGCGTGCTATTATGTGATGACATTTTCAACCTCCGACCCTACTTTTTTCTTTTTTTTCCTTCCTCTCGTTTTGGGCTTGTTTTTTGGCAGCTGTTTGGTTTCTGCAAAAGCAAAAAATACACGAGCACAGTACACGATCGTAAAAATACTACTACTACTACTACTACTACTACTACTACTACTCACACAACATACTCTCACATCATCACAAATCTATCAATCTATCAAAAGGTATCTATCAATCAATACACGGGCGCGAGATGCGTCTCAATGAACCAGGAAATTTTATCCGCCAGCGAGGACGAGGTAAACGTAGTAGTGGTGATATCGTTCACTTCACTCGTCGTCTTCGTCGTCGTCGTCGCGAAAGAAAAACACGTTCCGTCGTAAAACTCCTCCGCCAACCTACCGACGAGCTCGTCAAATTCTTCTCGATCGATTTCCCCGGCGTCCTCGCCGAGGACTTCTTTCTGACTCAATCCGAAACAGCGCTGGATGACGAGAAACTTTACGTGAACTCCTGGTTGCGAACGCGCGACGTGAGCGACCATATCTTTGACTAATCCGACGAGTTCGTTCAAATCGATCGTTCGCAGACCGGCGGCTCCGATAGAAGTCGAGGTTCCAATCGCGGCGTATTTTTCAAACACGTGCGTGATTAAAGTTTTGTTCTTCTCTAGAACTTTACGAACTCGCTTCGCTCGCATGCGGCTACGAAAAGGCTCGACATCGACGAATTTCGCGCGAGGAATGATGCGTTCTTTCATAAATCTCGCCAGAGTTTCCGATAACATTTCGTTCTTAAACTTCTTCGGACGCAAAGCTTTCGCGAGTCTGAGAATACCGACACAAAATTCCGTGATAACTAAAGATCTATCAGAGTTGGTCGTCGTGTCTGCGTTTTTCACCTTCCGCCCCGAGGCATCGGTAATCCAGTTCAATCGAATAAAGAGCAGTTCGGCGCTACTTTTGAGCATCTTTTTATTATTTTCATCCACTGAGTTTGCCCCGATTAAATCGCAATCTTTCAAAAACGCGAACCAATCGTTTAGCGTCATCGAGCCGAGCTCTGCGGCGCCGATATTTTCGTCGAACGGTTTCGTCAAAAGCGCGTAATGCTTGAAAATCAATCGCGCGGAAATGTACGCGCGTCTCAATTCCAACTCTAAACTTTTAATCGCGTTTCTTTGTGTTTCTTTATTCATCATGTCTTTCGATTCGTGCGCGATATCTTTCCAAGTCGTTTTAAACTCATACTGTAGCTCCTTCTCGAAGATTTTTTTCCGCGTTTCCTCGTCTTCTTCGCCTTCGTCGCTATCGGAGGACTCCGCGCTTTCTTCGTCCTTGCATCCCTCGTCCCCGCAATCTCCATCAGCTGCGGTAGTTAGAGCAGCCATTCTCGCTGCCTTTTCCTCCTCTTTTCGCTTTCGCCGTTCCTCTCGTTTACTCTTTGCTTTTTGAAACGCGTCTCTCGCCGCGCGTTTCCTCCGTTCGCGTAATAATTCTATGCACTCGTAATACCGTTCCACGTTTTCTCTCGGCGACACCGGATTAGATTTCAACATGTTCACCGCTTCTTTGGCTCTTCGAGTCACCAACGGTTCTCTTTCGTCGTCGTCGTCGTCGTCATCCAACGACATTGTTGTCGCGTTTTTTTCTTCTTCGATTTTTTTCTCCACCTCCTTCTCAACGGCGTGGTCGACGACGACGACGTTTTCGACGACGCTCTTCTTCTTTTTCTTCTTTTCCTTCGACTCATCGAGCTCGCGCTTCTTTTCGCGTCGTCGTCGCGTGTCCACTTTCGCTTTCGCTTTCGAGCTCCATTTCGAAGTACACTTCTTTCCTTTGTTTTCTTCTTCTTTTTTTCTCGTCGAATTCACTGGCGACGAAAGCTCCGCTGGTGTCTTCGTCGCGCGAAGTTGGCGAAGAAAATCGTTCGTTCTGTTTTTACGTTCGGCGAAAACGCGGAGCTGTCGAGCTCGCGGGGCGACTGAGTTGCTGCACAGTCTTTCTGTTGAACCGTGATGATTTTCATCGTCAAAGTCGTCGTCGTGCATCCTTCCGCGAGGAAGAGTAAACGTACTTTTGTGTAGTATTAGTATAAAGTGTGCGCCTTTCGTGTATTTTTAAATCAAAGTTTTTTCATCAAAAATCATTAAATAAAAAGCTAAAAATATCACACGAGAGAGACGACTGAGACTACTACTACGAGATCTTCTTCTTCTCTTTCATCACAAGTAAACGTTACGCTCGTGCAAGGTGGCGGATTTGCAAATCTCTCCGACGATGAAAACGCACGGACTTAACTTTTCGCCTTCGGTTTTCTCGACGATATCGCCGAGCGTACCTAACCATCGTTTTTCTTTCGCGCCGTCTACGTCTCTGACCACGGCGCACGGCGTGCTTTTCGTTCTCTTGGAAGCCGCGGTCGCTTTGCTACCTCTACTCTTCGTCGTCGCGGCTGCTTGTTCGCTACCAAACGTTGGGTTCATTAAAAGCGCGTCCACTACGCTCGCGATGTTCTTTCCGCCCATGAATACGACGACCGTATCTACGTCGGCTAAATCTCTAAACGCGTCTGGGTTTGTTTTCGCGTCGTGGCCGGAAATACACGCGAAGTGTTTCCCACCTCGCATGGTTTCCGTGAGCGGCATTCCTACCGCGGCTGCGCTTGCGACTAAACTCGAGACTCCCGGGACAATCTCGTACTTTATCTTTGCTCGCTTCAGCGCTTCTATTTCGTTTCCTAGTCTACCGAATATAGTCGGGTCTCCGCCTTTCAACCGGACGACGTGTTTATATCTCCCGCTCGCCGACAACTCCACCAACAAACTGTTAATCTCCGCTTGCGACGTGTTCTTTTCCGCTCTCCCGCCTCTCTTACCGACGTATATTTTCTTACACTTCTGTCCGCACAGAGATAAAGTTTCCTCGCTATCGACGCCTAAATCGTCGTAAATGACCACATCCGCGGATTTCAAGATGTTCGCCGCGCGGATGGTTAAGTTTTGTATAGAACCCGTCCCAACGCCCGCGCCGACGATGAACACTCTCGCGTCCACTTTTACAAACGGAGTTTGAGAATTCGGAGAATTTGGAGAAGGAGAAGGAGGAGGAGGAGGAGTTTTATCACTTTTTCTCGAATTCGTCTTTGACGTCGTTGATGACGACGATGATGATGATGATGATGATGATGATGAGATTGATGATGATCCTCGTCTGTTGTTTCTTCTTCTGTTATCGCTGCTACTACTCCTACTGCTACTATTCCTACGACGACTGCTTGGACAGTACGCGCAACACCACTCAACACTCGCTGCTGTCGTCGTCATGTTCCCCTGAGACAGACGGGTGAGAACTGGAGAATTCTTTTTGGCGTCTACCCAATTGTCGACACTAATTTACACACACGACACGCGCGAGTCTATATAATAATAAGAGCAGCGATACGATGACGACGATTCAGACGACGATGCTTAATACTACTAATAATACTAGTAAAAGTTGTTTTGGTGGGTATTGTTGCTCTTTTTCTTCTCGATGTCGTGGTCATCATCATCGCGACCAAAATCATCATCATCGGAGGAGGAGGAGGCGGAGAGAATGCGCCGTCGTCACGAGAACAACGAGAACAACAATAAACTCCTCGTCTTCCTTTTCTTCCTCGTCTTCCTCGTCTTCGCGACGCGAACACAAAGAACAACGACAACAACAACAACAGTTTTTGACGGCGAAGCAGAGAGAGAAAATCAAACTCCGGAAACGAGAAGAGAGGGAGTTTTTCTTAAAGGAAGTAGAAGCGGCGAAGACTGGCGGGGAGGTCTTGAGTGGCGCGAGAAGTCACGGGAGATGTTTACCAGACCAAGAGAGCGAGTTATTTCCGAGAGAAACAGTCGAGAACGAGCGACGAGATTTGTTTACGACGTACGACGACGTGGAGGTAAAGGTAGATTCAGAGTCCACCACGATATCGTCGCCAACTGCCGTTCGACGCTTGAGCGAGTCGTCTTTGGCCGTGCACGACAAAGCGGTTGTCACCAACGTGGAGAAGAGAATGGGGCTCACCGAATTGACGCCGATACAAAAACACGCGATACCGTTAGCGATGAGCGGATTAGATCTAGTGTGTTCCGCGCACACTGGGAGTGGGAAAACGCTCGCTTTTGCGATACCGGCTGTTGAAATTGCTTTGAAGAGGAAAGCGGAGAAAAGAGAGAGTGCGGCGATGACGACTTCAACATCATCGAACGAGGAGGAACGGGACAATACTGATGCAACGACAAAAACGATAGCGACAATATCGACACCGTGTCAACCTTCGGTGGTTATATTAGCACCAACTCGCGAACTCGCGCGACAAATTTACTTGGACGTGCGCAAAGTGTGTTTCGATACCGGTCTCCGAGTCGCGTGCGCGCACGGAGGAGAAAATTGTAAGCCACAGCTCGAACACATCGCATTTGGACCGGAAATTCTGGTGTGCACGCCAGGACGTTTGCTCGATTTTTGCGACGACGAATACGTTGACTTGCGTGAAGTTCGACTGTTAGTATTGGACGAAGCCGACCGCATGCTGGATCTTGGATTTGAACCGCAACTGAGAGATTTGTTGGGCAACCGGGGCAAGATTCCAACGGAAGAGAATGGACGACAAACGCTTTTGTTTTCCGCAACGTTTTCACCGAAAGTGCTCACTTTGGCCTCTAAATACACGCGCCCGTCGCCGTATCGCGCGAGGATATCTGTTGGACGCGTTGGTGCGTTGGCTCGCGGCGTGACGCAAAAACTGGTAGAAGTCGTCAAAACAAACGCTACGGATGAGAAGGAACCGAAGGAGTATAAATTCCCGTTACTTCTCGAGGCCATAGAAAGTAGAAATAAAAGTGACGAAAAAACGATGGTGTTTTGCAAACAAGTGAAAACGGCAATTTGGCTCAAGGAACGTTTATCGTCCATGTCATCGTCGTCGTCGGATTCGGATTCGGATTTAAAGAAAAAAATTACAGTCGAAGCGCTACACGGAGATTTGACGCAAGGCGCGAGAGTCCGAACGTTAGAAGCTTTTCGAGATGGGAAAATATCGTTATTAGTTGCCACGGACGTTGCTTCGAGAGGTTTGGATATTCCTCTCGTCGAGCACGTGATTAATTTCGACTTGCCGACGGATAAACGAGACTTTGAAGAGTACGTCCATCGATTGGGAAGAACCGCTCGAGCCGGGAAGAAAGGAACATCGACGAGCTTATACGTGGCTGGATTTGAAGACGAGGTTGGAAACGGGCCAATCTATAAACAATTAAGAAATGCTTTCATGGAGTCCGGAGAGAGTTTGCCGGATTGGTTCGTGAATCACTCGGATGGTAACGCGGATGAAGCAAAACGAACGCAACAGCTCAAAGAACGGGAGCAACGACGACGACAAGGAGGACGACAAGACGTGCCATTCGAGAGAACAAGGAGAAGAGAACAAGGTGGTAGATTTGGTGGTAGTAGTAGTAGAAGTAGCAATAGGAGCAGCAATAGGAGTAGTAGTAGTAGCAGCAGCAGTAGTAGTAGTAGCAGTGGTAGCGGTGAGAGTGAGGAGAGAAGGCGAAGATACGAACGCGGCGAATGATTAAGTTTTTAATGCAAGTTTACGCTAGTACATTTCCCTTTCCCCACTACCCATTCTTATTACCGTCTTCATCGAGACTCTGTAACTTCCTCGCCATCGCCACGTCCGCCTCTATCTTCTTCCTCCTCTCCTCTTCCGTCATCGGTTTCACTCCGTTTTCAATCCAAGGAACCATCGATCCATCTTCTCGTTTACAGACCACTTTATTCGTCTGCTCTTTCTCCCCGCAGTTTGCGCACTCCATCCCAACGTCGCCACCTTTAGGCAAAGCGACACATCCACAGTTGAAACACACGATGGCTGCTTGTCCCATGCGATTATTCTGTTTCCCATCCGGTCCTTCTTTCAAGATTGTCTTAAACCGTTCGACGCATCGGTGTAAGTTGGTTACGTTTTTCAACATGTGTAATTGACCGAATAACTCGGCGACGTTGTGTAAGTTCGAGGGAAAGTTCGCGTCTCCAATTTCGTCCGCTTTTCGTTCGACTTTGAAATTCGCGTAGCTGGTATCGAATTCGAGTTGGACTTTTGCCCCTTCCGGCATTTGTTCGAACGATACCACATTCGGTGCTGTTGGTGGCGATGCCATCGAAAACTCTGTTGCACTACTCATGTCAAACGTGCAAACCCCCCACGTTTTTACGAGCTCTATTTTGCGCAGAGCAAAAAAAAAACAAAAATCATCTCTCACTCACTTCCTCTTCATTTCGAAGAATATTTAACACACAACACGAAAGAAAGAAAATAATATATGATGAACATCACGCTGAACACGGTGTTGAAAATCAACACGATCGTAGGCGCGGCGTACGCGTCCAACGTCATTCTCATGCCGGCGAAATAGTACGTTTGCTTTTAATATATATATATATAGATCTTCTTCTTCTTCTTCTCGTATCGTCGTGCGAAAATGAATTTGAATTTGCACATTTACCTTTTTCGTTCAATTCTCGTTGACGATCGAATTTTGTTTTGTTGTTCCCGGTCTCGTTATGATGAGTACGCACTAACGCATCATCATCATCATCATCATCATCATCATCAAAATACTAATATATAAACAACAGTCTTAAAGATCACGGCGTTGGATACACGAAGAATACGACGTACGTCGCGCACGGGTTAGTCGGCGGTGTTCTCGGTTTAACCGCCATGACGTACCAAGCTGCATTTAAAGGTGGAGACGAAATGTCCGCGGCGTACGCCTCGGTCGCGGCGTTTGCTTGGTGGAACATAACCGCCGCGAGACGCGTGTTTATCGAAAAGGCGAAAGTTATCGGACCGAAAATTAACTTTTGCATCAGCGGGGCGATGCTTGGGTTGTTTACGTACGCCTTGGCGAACTAAAAAATTCTTTGTACAAATAAATACAACACAAGACAGATTCAATTACCATTATCATTTCAAAGCTACGACCATTACGCCGTCGCTTGTTTGGCTAAATCTCAATATGCGCTCGATCGTTTGCTTCAGTTGCGCTTTTCCCGCATCCGAACTTACCAATCCAGCCTTTCTGCACGCTTTGGTGATGTCTTTCATCGTCGTGCGACCGGGATTTTTCTTTAACAGTTCGCGAATAATCTTCTCGACTGGATTTGTGGCCGATTCGTCTTTGATTTTGTCTCCGCCAACCCCCAGAGCGCTCGCTCCTCGAGACAACGGACGCTGCGCTGATTTCCGAGCAGAGTTTTCTTGACTCGTCATGCCAGCCTGCGATGCCGTTCTTTTCACACCTTGGGAAGCTGCGGTGGCTTGTTGCTGTAACTGTTCTTGCTGCAATTGTTGTTGCTGCGCTAACGCTCTTCGCTGTTGCTCGGCAGTCGCTTCCTTAGCTGCCGCCGCCGCTTCCTTAGCCGCTTGTTTATCTCTAACTTCTTTTTGCTTCACTTTATCGATCAGGGATCGCGTTTTCCCGATGTTCACTTCTTCCTTATCGGGATCGAAATCTTCCGGAATATCGTCGTCGTCATCATCGTCGTCGTCGTCCGAGAATATCGCCGCCGCCGTGATGTTATTTTCAATCGCGTTTTGCCTCGTTAACAACGTTTTGATTTTCTGCGCGTTTTCATCGAGCTCATCGTCGGAATCCGCCGTCGGAGGTTTTGGTGCGTTTTGCTTATCTATTTCTTGTTGTTCCGGGTCCGCAGTTGCCATGACTTCTCCGCCTTCGTCGTCGGAATACGTTTGATCGTGTTCCCATCCTTCGCCGATGCCGTCTTCGTTCTTCTCTTTCGTTTCGTCCTCGTCATCGCCTTTCTTCTTCCCGCCGCCGCCGCCTCGCTTTCTTCCTCTCTTCTTCCCACCGTTCTCTTCGTCTTCGTCGTCCGTGTCGTCTCCCCTTTTTTTGTTTCGTCTGGACTTTGGATTGACGATATCGTCCTCTGAATCCGAATCCGAAAACCGGTCTAAATCGGCGTTGTTCGCCCCGCTTCCGACAAACTTCGCCGACGTCTCGTACAACCTATCTTGCTTATTCTTCATCAATTCTTCCGCTTCTTCTAAATTTAGCACTTTTCTCGACATCAACTGTCTGAAATTATACCAAGTCTCCATCGGCAACGCGCAGAAATCGTTCGTGTTTTGCGCTTTCAAAATGTAAAACTTTGCGCTTTGTCCTTTCTCTTTCGCGCCGACAAACGCTTGTCTTTTTCCTCCAACTAAAGATAATCCAGAGGCTACCGTCGGGTTCGCCTCGTCGATCGTCCTTCGCATTTGCCATTCTACCGCAGCTTGTTTCCCGCTTTTAAATTTCGGTAAATTCGTCCCGTGGAAAGAACCAACCGTATATTTCCTCACCGGATTCAAACTCTTCAAGTTATATTCTTTCGTCAACGCCATGGTGACCCGATCGTTGTTTTGTAACACTTTCGCATCGTCTAAGACAGTCGACGCTTCGCTGACGGATAACCCGTTGATGGTGGACTGATTTCTTTCCTCTTCGTCTTCTTCCTTCTTTGTTTTTATTGTTGTTGTTGTCGTCGTCGTTAATGTCGCTTCTTCTTTCCTCGGTAAAGCGCAGACGTTAAATCCTTCAAACGTGCCTCCTTTCTTTTGTATCAACTGTTGAACGTCCGCGCGCTCGGATAAGAATTGCTCGCACACTTTTCGAACCGTCGCGGGGACAGAGGGAGGTAACGATATCGAAATCGTCTTCGACTCGTCCTCGGAGGCGAATTTACAGTGGACGACGACGACAGAAGTGTCCGTCGTCGGCGACATTTTGTTTTTGTTTTTGTTTTGCGTGTGTTTTGTAACGAAAGTCTTTCTTTATTTTGCATCTATAGTTTTGGTTTGTTACAACAAGTTTTATCAGCATAACTCTGTCTCTCTGCTCTCTCTCTGCTCTCTCTCTCTCTCTGCACCCTATCTTTCTCTCTCCTTCTCTCTCTCCTTTTCTCTCTCTTTCTCTCTCTCTTTTTCTATGTGTGTATAAATTTACGCCAAGTTGATCGGGAGGTTCATGACGTTCGTCGCTAAGTTGTTACCAAACGGGTTCGCGACGTGGTCTTGCAACGCAGCCAACGGACCCTCTCTCAACACCAACGCTTGGACGCAGATGCCAACGAACGCAATCATCGCCGCGCGACCGTTCTTGATCTCCTTCAACTTCATCGAATCACTGTCAGCGCCCATTCCTAACGGGTCAAACGGAAACGTTTCATTGATGCCAGACTTGCCCGTCGCCAACCAGCCGGTGATTCTCTTCGTTTCCAAGAAACCCATGGTCGGAAACAAAACAGCCAACTGCGCGTTGATCGGGAAACCGTAGTCTTCTTGGCCAGCCATGTACCACTTAGATTGGATGCCCAAAGCTTCGGTCGTGCAGATGCCGGCAACCGCCATCATCGCCCATCGAGCGTTCATCAATTCCGCCTCTTGGTAGTATTTTAAGCGTTCCGGATCGGAGCCTAAACCGAGCGGGTCGAAACCGTAGTCACCCGCGATGGTACCATCGAGGTAGTCCGGAGTCTTGATGTTCGGCAACCTGTGATGGTTATGTGAATGAAGAGGAGATTTCGTTATTGTCAGCAAATGATGACGATCAAAGGAACAACAGCCAGCGCGCGCGAGAAAAGGAAAAAATCGTATTCTTTGGGAAAAGCGTTCGACAGCCTTTCTTTAGTTGAAAGATACTCTCTCGTCTCCGTATCTTCTCCGCTTCGAGATGGTTCTTGCAAAAAATAATGTTCAATCGCGCGAAAAGAGGCGAGATGCGACATCCACTCGTTCAATCCGATACTGTGAAAACGCTCGTCGAATACTACGGCATTCAATTCCGTCGACAGATCGAGTGAAATCTAGGTGAAATCGCACTACTCTCAACCGCGCGCGCGCTCGAAAAGCGCAGATTTACAAAAAAAAAAATTGAGAACGAGAACTCGTACCAAAGTTTTCTTTCGGCGAAGACTTGCACCGACGCTCTTCTCGAGGAAGCAGAGGCGCGGACGTTCGTCTTGGCGACGACTCTGGTGCCAACAAAGGAGGAAACTGCGAAAGACATTTTTATTATCTGTGTTGCGTGTGCGTGTATGAGGTTTTCTCGCTTCGGGTGTGAACTTTAAAGCGCGCTTTCCGAAAAAGATTAAAAACTCTCTTTCCCTTCTTCGCGATGATGAAAAAGTCGGTTGTTGCTCTTGGTTTCTTCTTTCTTGCGTGTTTTTGGATGGAGGGGGTGTCGTAAAAAAAATGCCTTTGGGACGAGAAGAGGATAGAGGACCAATTGCCAAAAACGCCCTCGGAAATCTTCCGTCAAAAAAAAGAACGCGGTAACATCACATATCACACACCACGCGAAATTCACACGCGCGTTAAGATAATATAATCGAGTCAATTAAGAAATTTATTAGAGAAAACAAACAATAATGTCTGCTTTTACTTTATCTGCTACTAGTTGCGTGACCGCGGCGATGACGAGAATGAGCTTGAAATCCTCCACCTCAAAAACCTCAACGTCAGCCGCATCCACGTCTTTGTCCGCGAAGAAAACGGTTGGGAACGCGTCCGTTTTTGCGTTCAACAAACGAGTCACCCCGTCGGCGAGTAACGGACGCGGTGCTTTAGTCATTACGGCCGGTGGCCGATCCATTGGTTGCACTTTGGGTGGTACCAGAAGAAAGACGGCGAGAAAATCTGGGTTTTTTGCGAGAAAAGCGACGCCAAACGGAAGAAGAGTTTTGAAGGCAAGAATGAAGAAAGGACGTAAGGTTTTGGCCCCGGCGGGTAAAACGCACTCGACGTGGAACAGAATGAAGAAGTAAATGATGGATCATCGTATTTTCTTTGTTGTAGTCGGTGTGCGCGGAAAGAAGATTACAAATGCAATGTTGGATTTCTTCTTATCTTTTCGTTATACGAGGGCAAAAGAAGACACCACCACCCTTGTACTTTTTTTTCCTTGGATCCGCGCGCACATAAATTTTTATAGCTCTTGAGGATTGTCTATTCTATTATATACTTGTATACACCTAATTATCTAATATCTACTTACTATAAGTCGTCGTCCACGTACCGCTTTGCATCTGTTCTGATGCGCTCGACAACCTCGCACGTTTCGTCAAAGTCGTATCCCCACGACGAAAGCATAGCTTTCCCGCCAGAGTTGCGAGACGCTCGCTCAAAGTTGTTTGCTTTTTCCGAAAGCATCTTCTCCTGGGTTCTCGTTTGTCTCGTCATCGCGTGAACGCTGAGTAGAGGAGATTTACTCGTGACGTTATCGTCAGTAGGATACGTCATTGGAAGTGGTAAAGACGCACCAGCAACACATCTCCCGATTGGTATTCCGGCCACGCGTTGGCCGGAACGCAGGCGTTCCTCGAGTTGTTCGCACACGCGGCGAGACTGGCCAAACGGAGCTCCACGAATGACGTGCGATTCTGCCAAAGCTTCTTCTGCGTCTTCATCTTCTCCATCGCTTTCGTTTGAAGCTTTTCTTCTTCGTTGTGAAGAAGAAGAAGAAGAAGAAGAAGAAGTAAAAAGCGGCTCCATTAATGATATTTTGTCTTCTTCAAACGCAAAGTCGCCTCTTCGCGTAAACATGGACGTCTGGAGGAAGGGTGCGTTGGCTTGCGATTGCATGCGGCCGATAAACGTTGCCACAGTTTCTGCTCCGACGAAAGATTCAAATCCATCCGTGGATTTAAGTCGCCACGGCGTCGTGATAGTATCGAGAGCAGTTGCAATTCTCGCAGACGTTTGATACGCGCTGTGCCGTTGCCCGTTCGGTTGCGAACCGTACAGAGGAATGTACGCGTCCGTGAGAGGCGAGATTCGCGCGAGCGATAATCCGTCGTTTAACATGAGGCGTCGCTCATCGTTTCGTTTCTGCGTGATTTCTAAAAATTCGTTATTGTCGTCGTCCCCGTCGTTGTTTATTTTGATTTCTTCATGGTTTCTCCTTCCTTCATCGTTGCGCGGTCTGCGGCAACAAAACGTGAGAATGGAAACGCCTTGACCGTGCGCATCTCTCACCTCTTCGAGCACTTTTTCGCATAAACCTCCGAATCCTGAATGATCGTCCACAAAAACATGAAACCCGCGCAAATAATCGCACTCTTCGACCCACTTTCTGATGTCTTCTCTGAGATTTTCTCTTCGATCGAGTTCCATCGCCCAACTGGCGCCTTCGCCAAATCCAGCGAAGCTTTTCACTCCCTCCGACGACGTTTCAAAGATTCCATCCAAAACTTGTACCGTCCTCGGATGAAAGAACGCTTTCGAAAAATCCGTCCAGTGCATTGCGTCGTGTTTGAGCTTCTTCGCCGCTTCAACGAGCCGGTCGATATCTGACCCGTCGTTTTCAACGTCATCCGCCGCGACTACAGCCACGCGACCGTTCTTCTCCTTCCTCTTTTCTCGATCATCATCCTCTTCTATTTCTTTCTCTTCTTCAGCACCTCTTTCCTCTCCTCTTACTTCTTTTTCTTCTTCCTCCTCTTCTTCTTCTAATCGTCTCAGATATTCCGACTTCTTCGCTCGCGGTTGTTCGTGCACTCGCATCTCGCCCGTCCACGTTTTCAGCGCAATTTGAGAAGAAGACAAAGAAGAAACAGTTGAAGAAAAAAAATCATCTCCTTCGTCGCAGAGATACCCCAACTGCTTGACGCCGCCTAAACTCGACCTCAAGTCGTACGCGACGACTCTCGGCGTTTGTATTCTTTCCCCTCGTCTCGTCTCCCCTTGGCGGTATAAGCACTCGTGGTCGATCGCGTTGAACCGGTTTTGGTTCACTAACTTTTTCTCCTCGTCGTCTGAATCGTCGTCTGAATCGTCTTCGTCTCGTTCGGAAATGGACGACGCTAATCCAATCAGCTCGTCTTGGAAGTTCCAAAAGTGCGCGCCGACGTGATTGGCGTATTCGCCAAACTGTAAGGTGACTATTTCTGATTTTCTTCTCGAAGAAGACATGACCTCTTCGAACGTCGTCTCAAAAAGACCCGCCCGCCCGCTCGTTCTCGTCTGTGTTCGTTTGGATGAAAAGAAAGAAAAAAGTGATGTTTGTCTGTTGTTGTTGACTGAAAAATCTTCTAAAATCCATCCTCTTTTCGTACCTGTAGTTGTAGTAGGAGTAGGAGTAGTAGTAGTAGCATTAGAGCATGAATTATATAGGCACAGTGCATCGAAAGATGAAGAAGTACTTGCTCTCGCGCTTGTACTCTGTGCCTCCCAAAGAGCCTGAATGCGTGCGCGTCGAGGCAACTTCGACAACGTTAAAAGTATCTTGGGAATGCGGAGAAGAGACGTCGGAGTATAACTACTGTGATTATTATCAGTTGGAGATAGAACCGCAAAGGAAAGAGATTAAAGAAGCGCTCGGAGCTCTGTCGTGGATGCCAATATACGAAGGGACGGAGAGGAGCTTTTTCATCGAAAAGTTACAACCGAACATGCGGTTCCACGTGCGAGTGAAAACGATAAACTCCGCGGGGGAGTCGCAATGGGTGCTCACCAAGACGCAAACGAAGGAGGAGAAGTGGGGGGACGCCTTTCGAGGTCGCGCAAATAGTGAGTGAGTAGTGAGTGAAATGATATGTATAGATATAGTAGAATTACATGGTGATTAAGTATTTTGTGTGTTTGTTTGTTTCTGTTTCTCTCTCTCTCTCTCTCACACAGTCTCTTGTCCTCGCCGCTCCGAGAAGCTTTCGCTTCGTTCCTCTCGCAGCACTCTATTGAAAAACTTTATTTCCTTCCGCTGGACCACATTCCAGCAAAGAGCGGATCCCAAATCGCGTCTGCGGCGCACTCGTACTGCAAACAGTTCATTCGGAACTTTCCGAGCGATTGCTTTTGATTTGGGCTCATCTTGAACTCTTTCTTCGTCAAGAGCGTGTCTGCTAAATAGTGCAACCAAAAGGCGTTGGTTTGCGGGCAACTGGCGCCCCACTGGTTGTTCAACGCTTTCCGCATTCTGCGGTACGTTTCGCTTTGCGCGTCGTCCTCCGGACCTTCAAACAACTCCGGATCTAAACTCAAATCGCAAAAGACGACATCAGACTCGTCTTTGATTTCAACTCTCGAAAGCGTGAAATCGATAATCGAGGCAGTCACGCCGTACGTGTCTAAAGTCACGTCGACGCCGTTTAATCGCGCTTTTCTCGTGCTGTCGTTCTCCAAATCAACCTTATCACGTTTGCAGAGCACATTACCCCAGTGCAAATCTCTGTGTTCGAAGCCGCAAGCCTCTTCGGCGACGGCTAAAGCCACGGTGATTTGCAAAAGTACTGAAAACGCTTCTTTGCAATCATGAAGGTTAAAATTTTCCAAGTCGATGCCACCGTTTCTGGTGCTAAAGACGACGTAGAGCTGATCTTTTGGCCACATGGACGGGTTTTCGTTTTCGGAAACTTTGCGGAAATCGAAGGATTCCCACGCTTTGAGGAGTAATTTATCGTATGGCCCCTTGCAAATGGCGACGCGGTCGAGCGGGACGAAGCCGTCCGTGACGTTTTTCGCCTTTGGCGCGACGAGGTGCGGCTGTAACTTCGTCAAGCGTTTTGCGACTGCAACTTCCGCTCTGATCTCCGAAGCGACCATTTGGGGGTATTCCTCTTCTCCTTCTTTCTCTTCTGCGCCGTTTTCGACGTTTTCTTTACCTCTTTTCGTGTTTGCACTGGTCTCCTTCTTCTCGTCGCTAATGGGCACAACTTTCAAAACGACATTGTCGCACATGTATGCCTCGCCGTACGTTCCTTCTCCAATTTTCTCGATCGTGAGCGAATTTTTCTTCGAGTTTGGATCTTTCGCTTTCTTAACTTCATCTGAGACGGTCTTGACGTTTTCTGGCGATTGCTCGCATTCCTTGAGAAGCGCCTCGAGTGGTCCGAGCTCACTCGATTCCTCTTTCGTGAGGAATTTTTCCTCAGTCTCTTCAACTGCAGCCTCTTCTTTCTCCTCTTCTTCTTCTTCTTCTTCTTCTTCGTTCTCGATTTCGACGAGTGGTGACTGTATATCTGCATTCGCGACCGTAGCTTGGAGACCAACTATAGATTTTCGTATCATGCCGCCAAGCGATGAGCGTCTTTGTTCCTTTGGCAAACTTCCTTCGCTCACGCGATGCGCGTTCTTCGTCGCCAAGACTGGTTTATAGTCGTGAATCGAATGGTACGAGTGCACCGAGGACGTTCTTCGTCGCGACGAACGAGTTGATTTGTTAAACGGAGACTTGTACGACTGCGATTTTGTTTGCGCGATGGATTCTGTCTCCCTTATCGAAGATGGCGACGAGGAAGACGACGGCGCTTCCTTTTCGTCTTCGCATTCTTCGTCGATCTTCTCCTCTAAAGTTAAGTTTCTCACGCTTTCTAAAAGCGCGTGTTCCGAGACTGCCGGTAATTGCGAGGAAGCTAACCACTCTGCCGTTCGTCTGTCTTGCGAAGCCGGCGATGGCGTCGCGTTGTTTCCGAGCAAAAAGTGCGGTTGTTGCTGCGGCGTCGGGAACGAAAACTCTTCTTCCTGCTCTTCTTCTTTTTCTTCGTCTTTCGCTTGTTGTTGTTGTTGTTGTTCCATGCGCGTTTCTTTTATCGCCTTCTTTGCATCCACGCCGTCAAACTCTAATCCACCAACTGCTTTAATCACGCCGAGCGGTGACAGCTCCATGTTTCGTCCCGCGTTATTTTGCATCGTCCCGCGGTGCGCCGGCAGAGGCGAACACTCGCTCTCGCTTTGCAAACTCGACATTTTATCGATTTTGTCAAAGTAATCTCTCTGTTCTCGCAAACGTGCGTTCGCGGCGTTCTCTTCCTTTGACTTTTGGACGTTGTCCTTCAACTTTTGCGCGCGCTTTTGTTGCATCGGTTTCTTGACCGCTTCCTGCTGCTGCTCTGTGGATTGCGTCGTCGTTTTTGTTCTTTCTTTCTCGTTTATGAGACTCCTACCAACCCCGTCGTTCTCTTTGTCGTTGTTCCCCCTGTTCCCCCCCCGAGTTGTTTTTCCATTAGTATCATCTTTCTCGTTCTTCTTCGGAGGAACCGTCGTCGTAGTTTTCTTCTTCCGTCGACCGAAAAACGTCATCAACCGCGCCTTGTACGTCACCGCGTTGTTGTTGTTGTTCGTGTTGTTCGTGTTGTTACTCTCTTCAAACAACTTCTCCCCGTCTTTTCTCATCTCTGAGTCCTCCTGCTGCGTGCGTTGTCGATTCCACGACTTGAATGGGGAACTGAACATTTTATGTATTCCCCGTTTCGTTGTTTTGTGCGCGCGCGCGTCGTGTGCTTTTATTATAATACCTGTTGTCCTCTCGACAAATATCAATCTCTCTCTCTCTCTCTCTTCCTTTTGAAAAGTGAAGAAAAACGTCGTGATGATGAAGAGAGCGCAATGAAGAGAGCGACTTTTTTCCTCGTAAAAAATCGCCCTTGAAAAAACAGAGATGTGTGCACACGGCACAACGCTTTTTCATACATTTTTTCGCTTTTTTCGCACGAACACCACCTCCTCAAAACACACACCAACACGCGATGATGGATGCAACAGAACACACCACGCTTTCTTCTTCGCAAAATATCAAAGAAGAATACGTATAATAAAAATAACAACGTGAAAAAATGGCGACGAGAGCAAAGAGTGAAGCGCAAGGTTGAAGCGTCGAGAGATGGCGAGTGGAACGAGCGTTGAAACGACGACGACGCGAAATGAACGAAACTGGGAACCCTTGGGAGGAGGAGGAGAGGACGATGATGATGAACAACGCGACGATGGTGCCAATACTACGAAGCAAAGGAAAACCTCGCTGCTATTCTCGGATGATAACGATTCCGAACAAGAAGAAAAGAGGCGCAGGGACAGTCGGAGACGACACGCGAGGAAAATAGCCCCGGACGACGAGAGCGAGCTGAAGTTGAAAGAGAATGTGAAAAAGACACCAAACTGGTCAAAGATACAAAGCGTGAGGTTTATCGGAGAGAAAATGTCGCACAAAGGCGTCGGAGTTATCGCAAAAACGACCGTGCCAGCGATTACAGAGCTCGTGAGAGAATACGTGAAAGTAGAGGTGAGTGGAGAGTACGAGAGTTTGAAGGCGGCGAAAGCGAGTCTGACGGAAAAAGCGTTGGAGGTTGAGGCGCGAAACGCGTTTTTGCGCAAAGAAGAAGAGGAAAACAGAAGGAATAAACTTCTGAAGCAAGCCAAGGCAAAAAATGGTGATAATAATAATATTAGTAGTAAAGCAAAAGAAGGTGAACTCGAAGACGAGGATGAGTACTCGATATCGAGCGAAACGTGGGAGAGAGTAGAAAAGCAAATCGAAAAGACCGCAATTGGCCAAGTTCGAAATATTTTGAAACCTACGCAATTCGGTGGCGTCGAAAAGCGAAACTCTTACGTGCATTACAAACTTTTGAGCACGCATACGGTTTCTCAGCATTTTAATCACTCCTGTCATCCGAATTGCGCGGTATCAAACACGGTCGACGAGGCATGTTCGATTTATACTTTGCGCGATATTCGCGCCGGGGAAGAGTTGACTATTAACTACGCGGGGCCGATTTTAACTTGGGTGCCCGTAGATATTCGACGAGGTATTCTTAGGAAACAGTTTGGTTTCGAATGCCACTGCTTGCGATGCGAAGACGAGGCGAAAGTATCGCTGACGGCGAAAATATCCACCGTGGCGAAACCACCGACGGATCCGAGGTGGTTTTACATGCCGTGTTCTAACGAAACTGGATTCGAAAAGCTCTTCGATTTAAATACCGGCGAGCTAAGCATAGATGCCTCGCTCTTGATGATACAGAATGGCCACAGGAAAAACCGTAGACACCGTCGTCGAAATCACCACAAGAGTGACCAAGACGAAGAGGAAGGAGAGAGTAGTTCATCCTCTTCCTCGATGTACGAAGAAGACGACGACTTTTCTTCCGACGACGACGAGTATTCACATGATAGCGATGAAAGCGATACGAGCGCGTCCGAAGACGACGAGTTGTTGCGATGGAACGAATCGCGTCGAACGAAATATTCGCGGAGATATAAGTTTGCCAAAGCTGCGTTATCGCAAAAACTGCTGACGCCTATTCAAGTGTATAGATTCATGCGAAAAGCGTTGATGCGAGACGATCATTGGCAGGCATTCGTCACCAGAGAGGCTGTTTTAGACTACGTTAAAGATTGCGACGATGAGAGCTCGGACGGCGTCGAATTATTCAAACTTTTACTGATGCATTGCAGGAGTTCAATGCGTATTTTCCCAAACTCGCCGCACTTTGCGCAAACGTTCGCGACGTTGGAAAGCATGTACCAGCTGAATAAAAAGACTTTGAATGCAAATCTGAGTAAACGATGGAAATTTCGATTGGAGGTTGTCCGAGAGAGCGTACATCCGGACGTCTTGAGTTGGAACAATCCAAAGTTTCTGAACCGCTGATTTTGTTATTGTTGGTTATTCTTAGTAAATTTTAAACTTGTATTAGAAGAATAGTATACGCGTAATATTAAAAGGTTGTTTTGTATAATAATTACGCGATGAAGATGAAAGAAAACAAAGAAAGCGCGTACGTCATGTGTGTGTGTGTTTAGAGAGTATCTTATACGAGATGTATGGATGGTGAAGATAAGAATCTTCAATTTTTGTTTTTCGTTGTTTGAACTGTTCCCGAATTTTAGAGCGGAAAGAATACAAATGACAACGCTTAACCGCCGAAGCCGTACAAGGTCTTGCCTTGTCTCTTCAACGCGTAGACGACATCCATGGCGGTGACCGTCT
>ENA-OWPI01000324-OWPI01000324.1-marine-metagenome-genome-assembly--contig:-NODE-324-length-71708-cov-7.675294_pt1 | contig 71708 bp, 56 predicted proteins | sample MGYA00238138_ERZ651775 | MGnify/ENA primary metagenome ERZ651775 (study PRJEB26906, sample SAMN06265043) | marine metagenome | isolation source: Helgoland LTER site | place: Germany:Helgoland, sampling...
TTTAAGAAGTAGTAATTCATCGTATCTTTGTAAAAAACTATTCAACAATGAAAAAAATAGTATTGACTTTATTTATTTGCATTTCCTTGCATGCCGAGTCTCAAACTGAATTCAATGGATCCGAAATTGGTATTGAGTTACATGGAGGAGCGTCTAATCTAGGAGGAACATTTAGTCTAGGACTAAAGTATGCTGCTATAATTAATGAAAATTTTGCTGTTGGTCCCTCTTTTCGTCTTCAGCGGCTTTGGAACAATAATTTAGGTGTCTCTACAAGCGCGAATCTTTGGGGTGGAGGAATATGGGCTCATGCCAGATACAAAAATGCATTATTTGGAGGAGTTGAATTTGAATTAATTAAAAGTCCCTATAATCCAATTGGTTGGGTTCCTGCAGAAAGGAAATGGGCTCCCACTTTATTTATTGGAGGAGGTTTTTCTAAGGAATACAATCAAAAAATCCGGATTAATCTCGGTATTTTTTATGATGTAATTAATGCCGAAAACAGTCCTTTTAGAAGCAGCTACACCATTAAAATTAAAGATAGCCAGACAGGACAGGTTCAGAAGATCTTACCGATTATTTATCGCATTAACTTTTTCTTTCCGATTGGTAATAAATCAAAAGAGAAATAAAATGAGAATAGGAATTGTATTGTATCCTACGTTTGGAGGGAGTGGAGTTGTTGCTACAGAGCTCGGTAAAGCTTTGGCAAAGAAGGGACATATGATTCATTTCATTACGTATTCACAGCCCGTAAGACTTGGAGGGTTTAAAGAGAATGTGTTTTATCATGAAGTATCGGTTTCTGATTACCCTCTATTTGATTTTCAGCCATATGAAACGGAACTTGCGAGTAAGATGGTTGATGTGGTTAAATATGAAAAACTAGACCTTATTCATGTGCATTATGCAATTCCCCATGCATCAGCAGCATTTATGGCGAAACAGATATTGGCAACCCAAGGGATCGCAATACCTTTTGTGACCACTCTTCATGGAACTGATATAACACTTGTTGGAAGAGACCCTTCTTTTGAACCTGTCATTACTTTTTGCATCAATCAGTCTGATGCTGTTACGGCCGTTTCACAAAGTTTGAAGGATGATACACTGAAGCATTTTGATGTTAAGAATGACATTCATGTGATTCCTAATTTTATTCGGATTCATAAAAATGAGGATAATGAGGATTTGTCATCCACTCGAAGCCTTTATGCGGAAAAACATGAGCGGATTCTTTGTCACGTTTCAAATTTCCGAAAAGTGAAACGTGTTGAGGACGTCATTAAGGTTTTTGCGAAAGTAATTAAATCTAGACCTTCGAAATTGATTTTTGTCGGTGATGGACCTGAAAGATATCATTGTGAAATGTTGTGTCGTGAATTATCACTTTGTGAGCATATTTTGTTTTTGGGTAAAGTAAGAGACACTTCGCATGTTTTGAAAATTTCTGATGCATTTATGCTTCCATCTGAAACAGAAAGTTTTGGTTTGGCAGCTTTGGAGGCGATGGCCGTTGGTGTGCCAGTTATTTCATCAAATACGGGGGGGATTCCAGAGGTTAATGCCCAAGGGTTTTCCGGCTTTTTATCAAATGTGGGTGACATTGAAGATATGGCGAAAAACACGCTCCATGTATTGGAGGACCAAAACCTTAGCACATTTAAACAAAATGCTAAAAAACAAGCAGAGAAGTTCAGTCTAGAAGAGGTTCTGCCCTTATATGAGGAAATTTATAGTAAATTAGTTCAGTAATATTGTGCTTTTTTATTTCACAGTAAAGAACAAACATTTCCTTTTACAATGCCCAATAAAAATAAAATAAGCGATTGGATTTCTTCAAGAAAAAAAAGACTTGAGTCTCTTAAAGCGGATGAACTCTATCCACTAATTGTTGAAGGAGATAAACAGGCTTTGAGTTCGGCCATAACTTTAATTGAAAGTCAAAACACTCAAAATAAACTTGAAGGAAGAGCGCTTATTGAAAAATGTTCTTCTTCAAGACCAAGGTCTTGGAGGATAGGAATCACTGGAGTCCCAGGTGTTGGAAAAAGTACTTTTATTGAAGCTTTTGGTAGAATCGTCATTGAAGCAGGGCATAAGTTGGCTGTTTTGGCCATTGATCCATCTTCTAATGTTTCTGGCGGAAGTATTCTAGGAGATAAAACCCGAATGGATTGGCTTTCTAATCAAGAGAATGCTTTCATTCGACCAACCGCTGCTGCAGGAAATTTGGGTGGTGTCGCACGAAATTCACGAGATGCATTGGTATTATGCGAAGCAGCTGGATTTGATGTTGTTTTCATCGAAACTGTAGGGGTAGGGCAATCTGAAACGATGGTTCACGACATGGTTGATTATTTTCTTTTGCTTATGCTTTCTGGTGCTGGTGATGAACTTCAAGGTATGAAAAGGGGAATAATGGAGCTCGCAGACACTTTATTAATTACTAAAGCTGATTCGGGAAATGAAAAAAAATCAGAAATGGCCAGGAGAGAATATGCCAATGCCGTCCATTTGTTCCCTGCAAAAGAAAGTAAGTGGGTGACCAATGTAATTACCACAAGTAGTATCAATGGCAAAGGACTTCAAGAGGCTTGGGATAATATCGAAAGCTATTTTAATCAGATCAACCTTAACGGTTTTTATGACTCGAATCGAATGAATCAAGATTCGAGATTTTTAAAAAGTAATTTGACAGATTTCATCATGCAAGAAATAGAAGGAGATTCTCAACTTAAGATATATTTTGAGAAGCTTGAAAATGACATAAAAGAGGGAAAGGTATCAATAACCTTAGCTGTAGAGTTGTTGTATCAAGCCTATATTGATTCTGTTAATAAATGATCACTTGACAATAATGGATTGAGTAGATTGACTCAAGTCGTTCGAAAAAGTGATTACATAGCTTCCTCGTATTATATTTTCAGGTAATGCCAAACTTTTGCAATTTGAAACATGATTAAGAAATAGAAGTTCCCCAATGTTATTACATATACGAATGACCCCAGAAAATGGTTTGGCAAAATGAACCTTTCCATTCGTTTCAATTGGATTTGGATAGCATAAAACACCTTCGTTCAAGTATTCTTCAATTGAATTCTGGAGATTAATCTTACACAATCCTGCGTTGAAAGTACCCACCCAAATATTTTGTAACTCATCGATTTTAATTGAAAGGACGTAATCATCAGGTAGTTCAGAATTCAGTGTGTTCAGATACTGCCACGATTCCCCATCTTTAAAAATAAGGCCTGAGACCTCTGAACCAATGACAAGTTCATCACCCATAAATTGAAGACAATTTAATGCGTTTGAGGGCAACCCGGAATTTAGATTATTAAAATTATTCCAAGGCCCTCCCACGTCAGTGTCATATACCAATCCAGCAGCAGGTGAAAGAAACCAGGGCTGACCATTTCCATCAATTTCAATTGCAACAACAGAATTGTCAGGCAAGTCTGAGTTAATTATGGTGTATTCGTTGTACTGATTTAAAGAATCAAAATAAATAATACCGCCATTTATTGTTCCGACATATTTTTCATTGTGAGTACCTATTTGAACTGAGGTTATATTGTTGGTAAGTAAATTATTGTCCTGCATGTTCCAATGTTCCCAGTTGGTTCTATCATACATAAATAACCCTTCAGTAGTTGAAATCCATATATTGCTCAATTGATCTATGTTTATGTCCCTGATAAGATTATCCAGTAGCCCGGAATTTGAAACATTAAAATTCTCCCAATTGGATCCATCGTAAGAAAACAATCCTCCATTTACTGTTCCAATCCAAATGATTGAGTCTCCATCCGCTTTTAGTGCTCGGATATCATCGCTATATAAAGGAGAATTATTTGAATCAAATATTTCCCATTGATTGTTTATGAATCGAGCCAATCCAGCATCAGTACCAATCCATAAGCCATTATTTTGAAGCTCAATACATCTTACTGTATTGAATGGGATTTCGGAGTTTTCTGTATTATAATTTGTAATGACTTGAGATTCTAAATCTGTAATTGAAATCAGAAAACAACAAATAATTTTTAAAACTGCTCTTGCACTATTCATTGGTTTTGATGAATCTCTTTGTGTGAGATTTTCCGTCATGATTAAATCGTACGGAATACATTCCAGAAGCAAGTTTTTTAATTTTTACTGGATGTTTATTACTTCCTTTAGTATCATCAAAAGTCATTTTCAATATTTCATTGCCTAATTGATCATAAACTGACAATTGGACTTGAGATGAGCTGAGTAATGCATATGAAACTTCAAAAGAACCATTGTTAGGGTTTGGAGATAATGTCAGGCTATTTTGAAATGAAATCTCATCAATGTCTAGACATGGTTCTACTACAGCATCAACAGCAACGAGATCACTTGAGCAACCATTTTCTGAAGCTTGGACATAAAAGGTTGTAGTTGTTGATATCGGTGGAGTCGTAAAGGAATTCCCTGTGCCAAGAATATTGTTATTTGCATCTAGCCATGTTAAGTCACCTATTCCTGATGCGGTTAAGGATGCAATTCCAGAATTACATATAGTATCGCCTATTACAGTAGGATCAGACATGTTTTGAATAGTGGCATCAACGGGAACCATGTCGCTTATACATCCATTATCAGATGCTTGGACATAATATGTCGTTGTTTGAGAAATTATAGGTGTAGAGAAGGTACTGCCAGTTCCTAATACAGTTCCACTTGCATCCATCCATGTTAGACTTCCTATTCCTGAAGCTGACAAAATTGCACTTCCTGAATTACAAACCAGATCACCTGAAACAACTGGGTCAGACATGCTTTGAACTGTTGCATCAACTGGTACCATGTCGCTTATACATCCATTATCAGATGCCTGCACATAATAAGTTGTAGTTTGCGAAATAGTAGGTGTAGAGTAGGTGCTTCCGGTTCCTAAGATGGTACCATTTGCATCCATCCATGTTAGGTTTCCTATTCCAGTAGCCGACAAACTCGCACTTCCAGAATTGCAGACGATATCTCCTGAAACAATCGGATTATCAATATTAGGAGCCATACTAACAATTACTGGTACTTGGTTACTGGTACAAGTTCCATTTTCCGTTAAGACCTCCCAATCATAGAAGTAGTAATAATATGAAGAGCTTGAGGTTGCTCCTACAATTGACAATACATCTTCCAGGACGTATGGAAAAGTCGCAGAATTATTATTTCTGTACAAACCTCCTGAAGGAAGACTCGTAGCAACCAACTCATGGTCATATCCCGCAGGGACTGCAAAGTTTAGTTGAATTCGGCTAGCACCAGCAGGAACGGTTACAGTCGTCGATTCTAAAACTGCACCGCCACTTTCATGAAGTTCAACTGTAATATCTCCTCCATTTAGTGCATACACTAACGTGCTTTCAAGTGTGAATGGGGCATACGCATGAAAGATATTTCCTTGAGAAGAGGTGAGGTATCCTCCACCACCAATTCCATTCGTATGGGGTTCAGCATAAAGAGTATTTGTGTAGTAATCTGTATTATTTACATAATATGTTGTACTATTATTTAAAACTCCAGTAGTATAATTATCACCAATAGAAATCAATGTTCCATTCTCATCAAACCATTCAACTTCTCCTGAAGATATAGTCTCAAGTGTTACTGAATTCCCTGGGCAAATCTCTGCATTTGTGACTGTTGGAGGGGTAGGCACAACACTATTTATCTCATAAGGCAGTGATGTCGCTGTTCCGCAGTAGTTAGTCACAGTACATTCGTATGATCCCGCTTGACTGACCACAATGGTTTGAGTATCTTCACCCGTACTCCATAGATAGTCTGTTCCTGCTGATGCTGTGAGTTCAATTGTTTGACCTGTGCATAAATTATTCGATTCATTTGTGCTTATTGTTGGCAGCGCTCCTGAATTTTGCGGAAGCTGCATTGTTAAAGTGACAGGAACAGCAGTGTAGTTGTTGTCTTCATATTCCTCTTGGAAGTAATTGTTTTTGTCAACCTCCATAACAATATAATAATCGCCATTGCAGGTATTAGGTGGTATATTAATCCACATTCCATCTAGCCATTTTCCGTATACATCAGTCCATCCAGAAGATATGCCTTGTTCCACAATAGAACAATTGTAGTTTCCTCCTCCTAAATTCCAATTTGAAAAATTTGAGTTAGCCATTACGTTTCCACCGTTATACACCGTGTTATCATCTCTACAATGACCATAATATGTGCTCCCTGTACTGCTACCGCATTGTCCGTAATCCATTAAACAAAAGCCTATTTTGGCACCATCTCCTACAATAGGCCAGTTTAACGGATGGGGATCTGATGTTTGAATTCTCAATGTCATCACTGCCCAGTCATCTACATGGTTGTGTCCATGACTTTCATGGTAGGTCATGCTTCCAGTCCATGTATCTTGATAAGACATAGTGTTTCCATCTTTTATATATATTCTTTGGAGTAACATTTGTTTTGGATTGTCAACACCATTTGGACAAGTAAATGTTCCACTTGAAGAAACTCCATAGATTGTATCATTTCCGCAGATAAAGGCACGATTACCATTGGAATCCTGACCTCTAACGGTAAATGACCCATGTCCTATATTGGGTGTAGATCCAGTAACACGAAGTCGGCCATCATCTGGACCTTGATTATTATAATTTTGTCCAGCGCCGGTTTGCGGGTATTCAGTCCATCCATTATCTGATATTCCTTTCCAAGATGCCGTAATATCTGGTAAAAGCAAGCAATTATTAGTTCCGTCTACGCATTCACACGAGGTGGCATTAGTTGTTGTGCATTGAGAAAACACAAGGCCATTAAAGAATAGTATTACAAAAAGTGTAAGTATAAATTTCATAGTAATTAGGTTTGTTCTTAAAAATACAAAATCCAAAACAGTCTTCATAATTTTTTAGTAATAGATACTATGGTGCAGATTGAAATTAATTTAATTTTGAAGTCATGAAGGGAACAAAAATCTACAGCATTTTAAAATTGAAGTGCCCTCAATGTCACGAGGGTGACTTTTTTGAATCTCATCTATATGATTTAAAAAAGCTAGGACATGTTTTAGAGGAGTGTTCTAATTGTAAAGCCAGTTATGTTCCTGAGCCAGGTTTTTATTTTGGTGCAATGTACGTCTCTTACGGACTTGGTGTAGCATTATTTGTTTCCATATGGGCAAGTGCCAATTGGTTTTTTGAAGAGGTTTCGGTTGGTTTACAGATTACATTGGTTATCGGATCGATATTTCTCTTCGGTCCATTTATTTATGCATTATCTAAAATAATTTGGGCAAATATGTTTATTCATTACAAAGAAAATGATGCTAAATGATTACCTTGCTTTCTGAAATGAACTAAATAAATCTTTGAATATTCACTAACTCTCACCACAAATGATAAACTCAGTTAAGCACAAAGCAAAACTCATTAAATTGACTTCATTGTTTATCTTTGGTATGTCTGCATTATTTGTACATGCTCAAGAAACCATTATTGATGTAAGTCCCGATGAGGTAATTGTTGCAACCTCAACAGCATACCCGATAGACTTCGGAGATGATGGATCGATTGAATTTGTTTTTCGTGTTCAGGAAATGAGTGGTGATACCTTATTGGGTGGGCAGCCCTCAACTTATGATGGCGCAAGTTCAATTGTCGAATGTTTGAACGGACAACCCGTTGGAGAAACAGCGAATGGTGTTTTTACGTTATCGAATTTTTCTGGAGGAGGAACCGTTTCTTCGTCAAGTGAATTTGGAACAGATGAAAGTTACCCTCTTGGAATTAATCTTTTAATTGACGCAGGTATTGGGATTTTTCCCTATGTATATGGTAGCTTTTTGGGTATGAATAATCAGTTTTTAGGAGTGCGTTTCACTTCGGGTACAGATACCCATTACGGCTGGATTGAATTATCTGTCAGTTCAGGAGCTGATACCATAACTGTTCATTCATACGGATACGACGAAACGCCGGGGCAAATGATTGATGTAGGAGGTATAGGAGCCGTTTCTAGCTTTGAAAATGATGAGTTTAGAATATGGAGCCAGTCAGAAAGTTTAAATATTTCGGTCACCGAAAAATCCTTAGGAAAAGATTTTAAAGTCATTTCCTTGTCTGGAAATGTAGTTTATTCTGGAAAGATTCAGGAGTTGAATACACAAATTGATACTTTTCATGTTCCTCAGGGAGTATACCATGTATTGATTGATAGCGCAACTTCATCTGTATATAGAAAGGTATACAATCATTAGATTATCTCATATATTATTTTTGATGTTTTCTTGTCTTTCGTTGTCATAAAATCTGACATTTAGACATAATTCTGTCCTCTCTTTTGCTTTTTTGTCATAATTAGGGACTCTATTTTGCTGTGGCATATTAATTGACAATTATTTGAAAAAAATAATATTATGGGAAAAATAATAGGAATTGACTTAGGAACGACGAATTCATGCGTTTCGGTCATGGAAGGAAACGAACCTGTCGTTATAGCAAATTCAGAAGGAAAGAGAACAACACCTTCAGTAGTAGCTTTTGTTGAGGGTGGTGAACGAAAAGTAGGGGACCCTGCTAAAAGACAAGCCATTACCAATCCGACCAAAACAATATATTCAATCAAACGATTTATGGGATCAAGTTTTGACGATTGTAAAAAAGAAATCAAAAGAATGCCATACGAAGTTATAAAGGGAGACAATAATACACCTAGAGTTAAAATAGACGATAGAAAGTATTCTCCACAAGAAATTTCAGCAATGATTCTTCAAAAAATGAAGAAGACTGCTGAAGATTATTTAGGGCAAGAAGTAAGTGAGGCAGTTGTCACTGTCCCTGCTTATTTTAATGACTCGCAAAGACAAGCTACGAAAGAAGCGGGTGAAGTTGCTGGATTAACGATCAAAAGAATTATCAATGAGCCAACAGCTGCGGCATTGGCTTATGGTCTAGATAAAAAAGGTATTGATCAAAAAATTGTTGTGTTTGACTTTGGAGGGGGAACACATGATGTTTCTATTCTAGAATTAGGAGATGGCGTTTTTGAGGTTTTGTCTACTGATGGAGATACTCATTTGGGTGGAGATGATGTAGATGAGACCATCATTGAATGGTTGGTGCAAGAGTTTAAAAACGATGAAGGTTTGGATTTAAGAGAAGATCCGATGGCTTTGCAACGTTTAAAAGAAGCGGCCGAAAAAGCTAAAATTGAATTGTCTTCAACGACTTCAACAGAAATCAATCTTCCGTACATCATGCCAGTGAATGGTATTCCAAAGCACTTGGTAAGAACGCTCCAGAGAGCCAAATTTGAGCAATTAATTTCAGATATCGTTGAGAAAACAATTGCCCCTTGTAGATCTGCATTAAAAAATGCAGGACTTTCAGCGGGAGATATTGATGAGGTGATAATCGTTGGTGGATCGACAAGAATACCAGTTATTCAGGATGCAGTTAAAAATTTCTTCGGAAAAGCACCATCAAAAGGTGTGAATCCAGATGAAGTAGTAGCCATTGGTGCTGCTATTCAAGGAGGAGTTTTAACCGGTGAAGTAAAAGATGTTCTTTTATTAGACGTAACACCTTTATCTCTAGGAATTGAAACAATGGGTGGAGTTTTCACTAAACTTATTGATGCAAATACAACAATACCTGCAAAAAAGTCAGAGGTTTTTTCTACAGCAGCAGACAATCAACCTTCTGTAGATATACACGTTTTACAGGGAGAGCGCTCAATGGCAAGTGACAACAAAACTCTAGGAAAGTTTCAACTGAACGATATTCCACCTGCAAGAAGAGGTGAGCCACAAATTGAAGTGACTTTCGATATCGATGCAAACGGAATCATCAATATTTCGGCAAAAGATAAAGGAACCGGAAAAGAGCAATCGATCAAAGTTGAGGCTTCTTCAGGATTATCAGACGCAGAGATCGAAAAGATGAAAGCTGAAGCCGAGGCAAATGCTGAAGCTGATAAGAAAAAGAAAGAAGAGGTTGAGGTTATCAATAAAGCGGACTCTACTATTTTTCAAACTGAAAGACAGATGAAAGAATATGGAGATAAAATACCAGCGGACAAAAAACAACCTATAGAAGATGCATTGGCAGAATTGAAAAAAGAATTCGAAGCCAAGAACATTGAAAATCTAGAACCTGCAATGGAAAAACTAAATAATGTATTCCAAGCGGCTTCTCAAGAGATGTACAATGCTGCGAATGCTGAAGGTGCTAATCCAGCAGGTGATGCCGGAGCTCAAGAAGGAAATGCTTCTGAAAACCCACAAGATGAGGTTACAGACGTTGACTTTGAAGAGGTTAGTGATAAGAAGTAATTTGTATACTTAAGAATAGTTTAATCAAGGCGCCCAACTGGGCGCCTTTTTTTATTCTTTAAATCGTACTCTCGGATTAATCTTTAGTGGATTGAACATCCAATAAAAAAGCTACTAATTAAAATTACTCTAAATCTTAACCTTTGCCGTTATCGGTTTATCCGTGTTTTACTATCTTCGTGGAAATAAAAACCAGTTGTTATGAAAATCCTATTTGTTTTTGTGTTTATGTCGGGTGTTGCTTTTGGTCAAAATGTTCGTATACCGGATGTTTGGTTTAAGCATTACTTGATTAGTAACCCTGATATAAATACCAATGGTGATCAGGAAATACAAATTAGTGAGGCAAAGGCATATTCAGATACAATTAATTGTTCTAATGGAAGAATCCAAGATTTGACGGGTATTGAATTCTTCACCGCTTTAACTAGTCTTAATTGTAGTAGAAACAAATTGAGCTCATTAAATGTTTCCAAGAATACATTGTTAACTGAGTTGAATTGTGACAATAATCAACTGAACATACTAAATATATCGAATAATACTGCTTTAATTGGTCTCAGTTGTAATCGAAATAAATTAAGTGTATTAAATGTTTCCAAGAATACATTTTTAACCCTGCTTAAATGTGATTATAATCAACTAACTTCATTGGACATTGCGAATAATAAGACCTTAAAACTTTTAAGTTGTTCTGGTAATCCACTGAAATCATTGGATGTATCAATGAACATTTCTTTAACTGGGTTGACTTGTATTTCGAATCAACTAGCTTCATTAGACGTTTCCAAGAACACATTGTTAACTAAGCTTGAATGTAGCGATAATCAATTGACGTCATTAGATGTTTCCAAGAATAAATCTTTATCAGATTTGAATTGTGACAATAATCAACTGAACATACTAAATATCTCGAATAATACTGCTTTAATTTATCTCAGTTGCAAAAAAAATAAATTAAGTGTATTAGATATTTCCAAGAATACATCTTTATCTAGTCTGAACTGTATGATGAATCTGTTGCCCTCGTTAAACGTCTCTAAGAACGTTAATTTAAATTCTATAAAAGCTGCAGGTAATAATTTTAGCTGTTTGACCAGTGTTCCAAGCAGTTGCTATAAGGTATCTCCAGGAAGGTGTGATTAAAAAAAATTCAATAACCAAAATCCAAAGGTTCGTCTTTAGTCGATTGAAAACCCCATTCATATTTTAATATGAGGTCTTAAAAGGTCAATGTTCCCTTCTTTAAAAAAATCGTGTCCACATTCGATTACAATGAGCGCATCTTGCTGGCTAATTTTTTTCAAAAACGATTCGGCTTGAAGGGTTCGAATGACCTGATCGTATTTGCCCATGATAATAACAAACCTCCAGTCATTTCTCGCAATAACCTTTTTAAGTTCATCATTAATGGGTCTAATGTTCCTAAAACCCCGCCATGTAATCGATGCCCGTTGAAAGGACTCTTTGTTTGATGCAAATTTCTGGATAAAGGCAAATACCTTTGGTCGAACGAGTCCCAATCGCTTAGCAATACGTGCGAACTTAATAAATCTTTGTGGTTTGTCTTCCCATGATTTAAATAATTTTCTTGCCCACCTATTTCGTGATGCTTTATTATAAAAACTATTATAATCCATGGCATCAGGGGAAATGAGATGAACCGATTTTATTTTGCCATCATGAAATGGGATAAGAGAAAGAACAAATCGTCCTCCTTGAGAAAAAGCAACAAAATGAAAATCATTTATGGATTCTACATCTAGTATTTGTTCAAAAAGTTGATTGAATTCTATAATCGATAATGGATCTTTTTCTATTTTTTCAATGGGGAATTTAGAGTTTCCGTGATGCGGGAGGACAATTAAAATGAGCTTATGGTCGGTATCATTCAAAAAAATAAAATCATCAACAGGTCGGCCATGACCATGCATGCAAATGATATTCTGTGGTCCTGCCCCGCTTGTATAGTACTCAATTTGAATATCACCTTTTGCGATGATTTTTGATTCCATATAAACTAAAATAAGATTAAGTATTCATTTTATGTTGCCAAAAAGTGATTAATTAACAATCATTTTTCATTTTGTTAAAAAACAATTACAATTCTTCATCCTCTCATACCTCAATTAAACTAAATTTGCATTCGATTTATAATGTGTTTTCACTTTTTTTAAATTGAAATTTTTATGCCCAAAGATTCATCTCTAAAATCAATATTAATAATAGGAAGCGGTCCTATTGTCATCGGTCAAGCTTGTGAATTTGATTATTCCGGCTCTCAAGCTTCGAGGTCACTTCGAGAAGAAGGGATTGAGGTCACCTTGATTAATTCTAACCCAGCAACCATAATGACTGATAAAGTTGTTGCGGATAATGTGTATCTAAAACCGTTAGAACCCCAAAGTATTCGAGAGATTTTAGAAAATCATGAAATTGATGCGGTTTTACCAACAATGGGTGGGCAAACAGCTCTGAATCTTTGTATAAAGTGTGATGAAATCGGAATTTGGGAGGAATTTGGTGTTAAAATTATTGGAGTAGATATTAATGCGATCGAGATTACTGAAAACAGAGAAGCTTTTAGAAATCTAATGACGGAGATTGGTGTGCCCATGGCGCCTCAAAAAACGGCGAAATCCTTTCTTGAAGGAAAAGAAATTGCTCAAGAGTTCGGTTTCCCGTTGTGTATTCGTCCTTCTTATACCTTGGGTGGATCAGGAGCATCCATACTTCATGATCCCGAACAATTTGACAATCTACTGGAAAGAGGACTTCAACTGTCTCCCATACATGAGGTAATGATAGATAAAGCTCTTCTCGGTTGGAAAGAATATGAGTTAGAGCTTTTAAGAGATTCTAATGACAACGTTGTTATTATCTGTTCAATCGAAAATTTTGACCCAATGGGAATCCATACCGGAGATTCCATTACTGTAGCTCCAGCAATGACATTGTCAGATACGACATTTCAGAAAATGAGGGACATGGCGATCCATATGATGCGCTCAATTGGTGAGTTTGCAGGTGGATGCAATGTGCAATTTGCCGTTTCACCTGACGAAAATGAGAACATTATTGCGATTGAAATCAATCCAAGAGTAAGTCGCTCATCCGCTTTAGCATCTAAAGCTACTGGATATCCAATTGCCAAAATCGCATCAAAACTAGCCATAGGTTATCACCTTGATGAATTGGAGAATCAAATTACCAAAACGACTTCGGCTTTATTTGAGCCAACACTGGACTATGTAATAGTCAAGATACCTAGATGGAATTTCAACAAGTTCCCTGGCACAGATAGAAAGCTTGGGCTTCAGATGAAGTCTGTTGGTGAGGTTATGGGGATTGGTCGTTCTTTTCAGGAAGCCTTGCAAAAAGCATGTCAATCACTTGAAATCAACAGAAATGGTTTGGGTGCAGATGGAAAGGAGCTTACAAATCAAGATGCAATTTTGAATTCTCTTGAAAATCCGAGTTGGAATCGATTATTTCATATCTACGATGCGATTAAACTTGGCATCCCATTTAAAACGATTTTTGAAAAAACGAAAATTGATATATGGTTTTTAAAGCAAATTGAAGATTTAATCAATTTGGAAGATAAAATCGAAAAGTTCCATATTGACAATATATCTAAAGAGCTATTATTTGAAGCCAAGCAAAAGGGTTATGCCGATCGTCAAATCGCTCATCTTTTGCGTTGTATGGAATCTGAGGTTCATAAAAAAAGAAATGATTTAGGAATCAAGCGTGTATATAAGTTGGTAGATACTTGTGCTGCTGAATTTGAAGCCAAAACGCCTTATTACTACTCGACGTTTGAATTTGAAAATGAAAGTATTGTAAGCGATAAAAAGAAAGTAGTTGTTTTGGGTTCTGGCCCTAATAGAATTGGACAGGGAATCGAATTTGATTATTCATGCGTTCACGGGGTTCTTGCGGCGAAAGAATGCGGTTATGAAACGGTTATGATTAACTGCAATCCAGAGACAGTATCTACAGATTTTGACACTTCTGATAAGCTTTATTTTGAGCCTGTTTTTTGGGAACATATTTTTGATATCATTCAGCACGAAAAACCCGTTGGAGTAATTGTTCAGCTGGGTGGACAGACAGCGTTAAAGCTCGCTGAAAAACTTGAACGATATGGAATCAAAATTTTAGGAACAAGCTTTGACGCATTGGATTTAGCAGAAGATCGAGGACGTTTCTCTAAACTGTTAGAATCGAATAATATTCCATTCCCGAAATATGGTGTAGTGGAAAGTGCAGAACAAGCCTTGGAACTTGCTGTTGGTTTAGGGTTTCCATTATTGGTTCGTCCATCCTATGTTCTTGGAGGACAAAAAATGAAAATTGTCATTAATAATGAAGAACTTGAGCATCACGTGGTTGACATTATCAATGAAATGGGAAATAATCAAATACTATTAGACCATTTTCTTGGAGGAGCTATTGAGGCTGAAGCCGATGCAATATGTGATGGAAAAGATGTTTATATTATTGGTATCATGCAGCACATAGAGCCTGCAGGAATACATTCAGGGGATTCTTATGCAGTACTTCCGCCATACAATTTAGGTGACTTTGTGATGACTCAAATTGAGGACATTACCAAAAAAATTGCAGTTGAATTGAAAACGGTTGGCCTAATCAATATTCAGTTTGCCATTAAAGATGATAAGGTTTATGTGATTGAGGCAAATCCTCGTGCTTCAAGGACAGTTCCCTTTATAGCTAAGGCTTATGACGAGCCTTATGTCAATTATGCGACGAAAGTGATGCTGGGAGAGAAAAAAGTAAAGGATTTTAATTTTACTCCACGAAAAAAAGGATATGCCATTAAAATCCCAGTTTTTTCTTATGAAAAATTCCCGGATGTTAAAAAGGAATTAGGTCCAGAAATGAAATCTACAGGCGAAGCCATAAGATTCATTGATAACCTTAAGGATCCTTTTTTTACTAAAGTTTACTCTGAAAGAAATATGCATTTATCACGCTAATTAAATTTATCGAATATAGCATGAGTCGTTTTTCTATATTTGTATAATGCGCAGTGTTGAAGAGATCATGAAACCGGTAAAGAGCGAATTGAATGAATTTGAATCTCATTTCGAAGATGCTTTAAAATCGAATGTTCCTCTTTTAGATAAGGTTACCCATTACATTGTTAAAAGAAAGGGAAAGCAGATGAGACCCCTCTTCGTTTTTCTGAGTGCCAAGATGCTCGGGGAAATTAACGAAAAAACATATAGTGCAGCTTCATTGGTAGAGCTTTTACATACGGCAACGCTTGTTCATGATGATGTCGTCGATGATGCCAATGAGCGAAGAGGCTTTTTTTCTGTTAACGCTTTATGGAAGAACAAGATAGCTGTACTTGTTGGTGATTATATGCTGTCCAAAATATTGCTATTGTCATTAGAAAAAGACAATACTGATCTTTTAGGTGTTGTGGCACGTTCCGTAAAAGAAATGAGTGAAGGAGAATTACTTCAAATAGAAAAATCTCGAACACTCGACATCACAGAAAAGGAGTACTTTGATGTAATTCGAAAAAAAACGGCATCCTTAATTTCAACTTGTTGTGAAGCTGGTGCGATAAGTGTTGCTTCAGACGAAGAAAGGGAGAACATGAAAATGTTTGGGGAGAAAGTAGGTCTCGCGTTTCAGATTAAAGATGATATTTTTGACTATGGTTCTCCAAATAATATTGGTAAGCCAACGGGCATAGATATTAGAGAACAAAAATTGACCTTGCCGCTTATTTATGTACTTCGAAACTCACCTCCAAAAATTCAGAAGGAATTAAAACGGATTATAAAGAATCGAAATGAAGAGTCGAAAATGATTAAACGGGCCACTGATTTGGTTATTGAGCATGGGGGAATCAACTATGCATTTGAAAGAATGACTCAATTGGCAGATGAAGCGAAGGAGTTATTAATGAAATATAGTGAAAGTGAGGCTAAAAGAGCGCTTACAGATTTGGTTAATTATACAATTAATAGAGAGAAATAAATGAAAAATCCTTTGATTTATCTTATATTCATATTGGTGCTTTTCGCTTGCGAAGAAGATCTGTCCATTGATTTTGATGATAACGAGGATGTATCGATTAGCCAGGATGCAAAAGGGAAAAACCTTTACACTGACTCAAATTTAAAAGATACCGTAGACTTTAAATGCCAAGAATGGTATCCAGAAAAAAAGCAGTTAAAGATAGAAGGTGGATTAGATAGGCAAAATCGGAGACATGGTACTTGGTATTACTACAATGAAGAAGGTGGCGAAATGTCGATGACAACCTATACAAATGGAAGAAAACAGGGGTTTTCAATTGTAAAACATCCTAATGGTGCCATATATTATATGGGGGAATATGACATGGATAAAAAAGTGGGGAAATGGAAATTTTATAATGAAAAAGGTGAAAAAGTAAATGAGGTTAACTATGACAATTAATGAGTAAAATCCCACCCCATATCGTTGATCAAATTATGCAAACCGCTATTATTGAGGAAGTTATTGGTGAGTTTGTTCAGCTTAAAAGAGCGGGGTCAAACCTAAAGGGATTAAGCCCATTTACGGATGAAAAAACACCTTCTTTTGTAGTTTCACCTGCAAAACAAATCTTTAAGTGCTTTTCTACAGGAACCGGAGGAACGGTGGTGACCTTTTTAATGGAAAAAGAGCACTTCACTTATCCAGAAGCATTGCGTTGGTTGGCTGACAAGTATGGTATAGAAATACCGGAGGCCAGAAAACAGACTAAAGAGGAACTTGAGAGTATTTCCGAGAAAGAAAGTCTTTTTGTGATTAATGATTTTGCAAATCAATATTTCCAGGACAATATGCATTCTCGTGAAGAGGGAAGGTCGATTGGTTTAAGTTATTTTGTTGAACGGGGATACAATGCCGAAATTATTGAAAAATTTCAGCTTGGATATTGTATCGATAAAAGTGATGATTTTTCTAAATCTGCAATACAAAAGGGTTATAAAAGTGAATACCTTTCGAAGGTTGGTTTAATAAAAATGAAGGATGACCGCACTTTTGATTTTTACAGGGGGCGTGTTATTTTCCCAATTCATAGTATTTCTGGTAGGGTGTTGGGGTTTGGTGGTAGAACATTAAAAAGTGATAAAAAGGTAGCCAAGTATTACAATTCACCAGAGAGTCCTATTTATAATAAAAGCGAAATTTTATACGGACTTTATTTCTCAAAGGGAGAGATTATAAAACGTGATGAATGTTTTTTGTGTGAAGGATACACTGATGTTATTTCTTTATATCAGTCAGGTATTCAAAATGTAGTGTCTTCTTCTGGTACATCGTTAACAAAGGAGCAGGTGCGACTTGTTAAAAGATATACCCAAAACTTAACCATATTATATGATGGAGATGCTGCTGGAATCAAGGCATCTTTCAGGGGTATTGATATTATTTTAGAAGAAGGACTAAACGTCAAAGTAGTCATGTTTCCAGATGGTGAAGACCCAGATTCATTTGCTAAAAAGAGTTCTCTAGATGAATTGACGAACATGATTGAGGAGAACAAACAGGATTTCATAAGTTTCAAGGCCTCCGTTTTAATGGATGGTATCGAGAATGATCCAATAAAGAAGTCGAAGTTGATCAGAGATGTGTTGGAATCTGTATCACTCATCCCTGACCAAATTACGCGAAGTGTTTATGTTCAAGAAATTGCGAAAAAGTTTGATATTGAGGAACGAACCATTTCGAATGAGCTTTTAAAGGTGCTTCGATCTAAGGCCTCAAAATCAAATAACTACCCTGGTCACGTCGACGCAGTTCACACATCGGACATTATTAAAAAGAGTTCTGAAGCCCATGTAAAAGTATCGACCAATGACGAATACGAATTAGACTTGATTCGTTTTATGGTTCTTTTTGGTACAAAGGAAATGTTGATTTCCGATGAAGATGATAAAGAAGAAAAATCTTGCTGTGTTATTCAGCTTATTTGTGATGAGGTTTCTAAAGATGATCTAACTTTTAATAATGAACAGTATCGATTCATTTATGAGATGTTCGAAAAAAACCTTCAAGAAAATGTTTTACTAACAGCTTCTCATCTTAAAAAATTAGAGAATCAAAAAATAGTATCTTTCGTATCAAATATAGAAAGTAGTGAAATAGAGCTGAGTCACAATTGGATACAGAAATATAATATTTACACAAAATCAGAAAGTGATAATATTTATAAATCAGTAATGAATTCGGTTTATAATTTTAAGTACCATAAGGTGGATGAGCTTTTAGCTAAGGTTAAAAAGGAGATTCAAGAATCTGCTAGTGGAGATGAAGAACTGTTGAGTTTATTAGGTGAGCAAATGAGTTATGAACGAGTAAAAAAAAAGTTATCCGATAAACTGGGTAGAATAATATTAAAATAATGACTGAATCTCTTTTTAGTTTGGGCCCCTTTGATATAAACATTTGGAATATATTGTTTTTAATTATTCTTTACTATTTAGCCTATAGGGGTAGAAGGATCGCTTTAGGCATTCTAAATAAATATGTGCGCAAGACAGAAATACGGATACAAGGAAGAAGACTGGCATGGATAAAACTGCTAAGTCAGAGTATCTATTTATTGGCTTTTTATGTAGCCATATTAAGTCTTCGCATAAATAATCCAAATGTTGACTTTGATGATATGCTCAACTATCCAATCATCAAATTATCAAAGATTAAAATTGCGTTTTATCACATCCTTGTTATTATAACTGTTGTGTTTCTTGCAAGGTTGGCAGTGTTCATATCAAGATTATATATTGCCAGAAAATTAAAAGACAATCCCAAATACAATGAGGGTAATTTATACATATTCACTCAATTGGCTAAATATGTTATTTATATCTTTTCAATTTTATTTTGTTTTCAAGCATTAAACATCCCGCTATCTAATCTTCTTTTTGGATCGGCTGCGGTCCTTGTTGGTATTGGTCTTGGATTACAAGATGCATTTAAAGATTTAATTGCAGGATTTATTCTGTTGTTAGAAGGGAATCTAAAAGTGGGAGATGTTATAAAAATATCTTCTTCTGAAAAAGAATCAGACCTCGTTGCTAAAATCAAGAAGATTAATATTCGAACAACTCAAATCCAAACGTGGGAGGGAAATGTGTTGGTAATGCCAAATTCAATTTTAACAAGGGATCAAGTTGAAAACTGGAGCCATAGCTCTCGCTTGACGAGGTTTAAAATTGTTGTGAGTGTGGTCTATGGAGTGGACACAGACCTAGTAAAAAAGCTACTTGAAACGGCAGCACTGTCTCACCCAAAAGTCAAAAGGACACAACAGATATTGGTTCGGCTAGCAGATTTTGGTGAAAACGGTTTAAATCTTGAGCTCATATTTTGGGCTGACCAGCATTGGGATATACAAACTTATAAGTCTGAGATTCGTTTTGAAATTGACCGATTATTTAGAGCGAATGGTATTCGAATACCATATCCACAACGAACAGTTCATCTACCAAAAGACAAGTAATTAAAGACAGTTTTTATATTTTTTTATCGTGTTCTCAATTCCGTAATACAGGGCGTCAGAAATTAATGCATGACCAATAGATACTTCAGCAAGTGGTTTTACGTTCTCCTTGAAAAAGTTTAAATTATCGAGATTCAAATCATGACCAGCGTTCACTAACAATCCGGATTGTTCTGCGATTAAGGCTGCTTTAGAATAATTCTGAATAGCGGATTCAGGATCTTTTGTAAACTCAGAAGCGAATGGCCCAGTGTAAAGTTCAATCCGATCGGTTCCTGTCTTTACAGCGTCAATAACGCTTTTCTCATCTGCATTTACAAATATTGAAACACGGGTTCCATTCTCATGTAATTGATCTATAATTCCTTTAAGTCTATCCATTTCTTTTTCTACGTTCCAACCATTATCTGAGGTGAGAACGTTTGGGGGGTCTGGCACTAGGGTGGCCTGATGAGGTTTGATTTCTTTAATGATTCTCATATATCTTTCATCGGGATATCCTTCAATATTAAATTCTGTATCAATGTGCTCAGAAATACTGTATACATCTTTTAAAGTAATATGCCTTTCATCCGGCCGAGGATGTACTGTTATTCCGTCAGCTCCATATCTTTGACAGTCTATTGCAAACTGAGTGACATCGGGCAGATTGCCACCTCTCGCATTTCTTATTGTGGCAATTTTATTAATATTCACACTTAGATGAATCATGGTACAAATTTTGGAGTGATAAAATTACAAACTCTGAAATGATTTTACTACTTTGGAAGCCTTATGATTGCAATTGATTTAATTACATATGAAATACCTCCCCTTGTCCATACCGATACTGGGGAAAAAGCGCTTTCATGGATGGACGAATTTAAGGTCTCTCATCTCCCTGTGTTAAAGAGTGGCAATTTCGTAGGTCTGGTTTCTGAAACTCATATTTTAGATAAAATGAATCCATCAGAAAACCTTGATGTTTTATTCCAGCACCTTCCGAGACCTTTTGTTTTCTCGAATGCACACCTCTTTGAAATTCTTTCTAAAATATCTGAATATAAAATCAGTGTAATTCCTATTTTGGATGAAAACGAACAATACCTTGGGTGTACGAGTATTTTTCAACTGATGACATCCATTGCTGAAACCTCTAGTATGAAAGAGAAAGGGGGAATTCTCGTTTTAGAAGTAAATCAATTGGATTATTCCATGGCCGAAATTGGTCAAATTGTTGAGAGTAATGATGCGAAAATATTGAGCTCATCAATTCTATCTAATGCGGCATCAACCGAGCTTGACATTACACTAAAAATCAATCAAGAGGATTTAACAAGGATCATTCGTACCTTTGAAAGATATGATTATGTGGTGAAAGCCTCTTATCAAAAAGGCAGTGGTGCCGAAGACCTCCAATGGCGCTATGACGTCCTTATGAACTATTTGAATTTTTAAAAATGCAGATTGCGATTTACGGTAGAAAAATCTCCAAACAAAATCTAAAAAGCTTTTATTATGTTTTTGAACTGATTCAATCTTTCAGTTGGGATTTAATGATTGAGGAAGATTTGGCAAATTCTGTTGCTCAAAAAGGGAAAATGGATTTCACTTATAATACCTTTAATTCACACAAGGATTTAAAATCAGGAGTGGATTTGGTGATTAGTATGGGAGGAGATGGAACCTTTTTAAAGTGTGTCAGCTATATAAAGGATTCTGGAGTTCCAATAATGGGTATTAATATTGGTCGCTTAGGTTTTTTAGCGAATGTTTCATTGGATCAAATTTCAGAGGCGCTTCATGATATAAAGGCAAAAAAATACGTTTTTCAAAAACGTTCTTTGTTGAAAGTGGAAGTGGAGGGAGCTTTGCATGAAGAATACCTTGCAATGAATGAGTTAACCATTCATAAAAAAGATACGACCTCAATGGTTGCTGTTAATGTGTCTTTGGATGATAATTTTTTAAATACGTATTGGTCAGATGGTTTAATTGTTTCAACACCGACAGGTTCAACTGCGTATAATTTAAGCTGTGGAGGACCAATAATTACTCCGGGGTGCCAGGTACATATTATTACACCTATTGCTGCTCATAATCTGAATGTTCGTCCTGTTGTTGTTCCAGATCATATGCCAATAAAACTAAATGTTGAGGGAAGGAATCGTTCATACCTTATGAGTGTTGACGGTAAATCAATAAGTATTAAACAAGGTCAAGAAATCAGAATAAGTAAAGCGGATTTCATGATAAATGTCATTAAATTTGAAAACAATAATTTTCTCGACACCATTAGGAATAAAATGTTGTGGGGAAGTGACAAACGAAATTAAAAATATAGAAAATGAAAAAAACAATAACAATCTTTTTATTTGCCATAATGTTTTTCAACGTTAATGCGCAGTCTCCTCTCAAAAATGAAATTGATAGTATTTCATATTTAATCGGTCAAAGCATTGCCAAAAATGTTTTGGGTCAAATGGGTGAAGCAAATAAAGATATGATTATGAAGGGCATGGGAGATGGTTTATATGAAATACCGGTTTTATTATCAGATCCTAATAATGCAATGTTGAATGCTTATTTTCAAGAAAAGAATAGATTAAAAGCAGAGCAATCGGAAAAAGAAAACCAGCTTGCAAAAATAGCAGGTGAAAAATGGCTGGAAGAAAATAAAAAAAATAAAGATGTACAGGTTACAGCATCGGGTTTGCAATACATTGTTTTAGTAAAAGGAGACGGTCCAAAACCGAATGCTACGTCCAAAGTTAAGGTTCATTATCACGGAACAACTCCTTATGATGTTGTTTTCGATAGTTCGGTAGACCGCGGCGAGCCTATTACTTTTGGCTTAAATCAAGTAATCAAAGGTTGGACAGAAGGTGTTCAGCTAATGCCAGTGGGTTCTAAATTTAAGTTTTTCATTCCTCAAGAATTGGCATACGGCGCCAATCCTCAACCTGGTAGTGCAATCATGCCATATATGCCACTGGTGTTTGAGGTTGAGCTTTTAGAAATTGTACCAGAATAAAAATAAAATCTAAATTTATATCAATGAAAAACTCCTATTTAATACTAACTTTTATTTTGTCTTCTTTTTTGGTCTTTGGTCAAAAGCCCAAAATGGATGATGGAATTTACGCTCTTTTTATCACGAATAAGGGTAAAATTTATTGTGCACTTGAATACGAAAAAACACCCATGACGGTAGGTAATTTTGTAGCCTTAGCTCAAGGAAAGTTTGAAAAAGATTCAATTAGAATTTCTAAACCTTACTATAATGGACTGAAATTCCATCGCGTTATTACTGATTTCATGATTCAAGGAGGATGTCCATTAGGAAATGGAACGGGTGATCCTGGTTATAAATTTCCGGATGAAATTGATAACTCGTTAAAGCATAGTGGTCCAGGCATACTGTCAATGGCAAATTCCGGCCCTTCTACAAATGGAAGTCAATTTTTCATCACGCATAAAGCGACACCTTGGTTGGACGGCAAACATACTGTTTTTGGTCATGTGATTCAAGGGCAGGATGTGGTTGATTCCATACAGAAAGATGATGTCATCAAAAAACTTAAAATTATAAGAAAGGGTAAAAAAGCAAAGAAGTGGAATGCTGCAGAATCCTTTAATAGAATTTCTCAAGAAATCGAAGAGAACAATACCAATGCCAATGCTGAATTTGCAAAAATTGATGCCATGTCGAAGGGCCAATACAGTCAGTATATGTTTAATGAAGTCTTAAAAAATTATCCTAACGCTCAAATTTCAGAATCAGGTTTGGTGTTTGTTGTTGAAAATGCAGGAGAAGGGATGATTCCTGTTCCAGGCTGTCCTGTTTCGCTTCATTATACGGGGACATTTAGAAAAGATGGTGAGAAGTTTGATTCTTCATTAGATCGAAATGAGCCGTTTAATTTCACTTACAAAGTCCAGAAAATGATTCCTGGGTTTGAGGAAGGCATATCAATGATAGGTAAAGGAGGAAAAATCAAAGTATTCATTCCTTACTACCAAGCATATGGGAAGAAAGGGAGAGGTCCAATACCTGCGTATTCCGATTTGGTTTTTGATATTGAATTGTTGGATGTTCAGGAAGCTGTGGAGCCGGAGCCAAACCCTTCACACGATGATCATGATGGACACAACCATGATGGGCACGACCATAAGCATTAGTTGTTAAAGGCGTAATTGATAATATTCGCCCCCATTTGTAGAGCTTCTTGTCTTTTGCTGCCTGGATCGTTGTGAACACTTTGGTCCTCCCAGCCATCGCTTAAATCTGTTTCGTAGGTATAAAGACAAACGAGTCTGCCATTGGAGAATAATCCAAAAGCTTGGGCACGCTTGCCATCATGTTCATGAATCTTAGGTAAGCCTGGAAGTTTGAATTTTTGATTAAATATCGGATGACTACTCGGTAATTCAACCAAATCTTGATTCGGGAATATTTTTTTTAATTCGATCCTGATGAATTGATCCATACCGTAATTGTCGTCGATATGTAAAAACCCTCCAGCTTCTAAATACATTCTTAAATTTTCAGCTTCAAATTTTGAGAAAACAACGTTTCCATGTCCTGTCATATGAATGAAAGGGTATTGAAAAAGATCTTTACTCCCCACCTCTACGTAGGGAGGGTCTTCGTTTATTTTTGTGCCAAGTGACTTATTACAATATTTAATGAGATTTGGAAGGGCAGTGGGATTTGCATAATAGTCACCACCGCCGTTGTATTTTAATACTGCGAGTGATAAGTTCTGTTGTGAATTCAACAAAGCGGGTAAAAGGATTAAACAGAATATTATAACAGTTTTCATATTTAAAAATAACAATTAAGAAGCAAAGTAAAGAGATAGTATTGCCAATATAGAGGCAATTAATCCAATGGCTTTTTGAGTAGTAAATAATTCTCGAAATACAACAAAGCCAAATATTGCCGAAAATACAACTACCGAAACGTTAACAATTGCCAAAATACTTGAATTGGTAAAATCAATTACTTCGTAGGTTTTTAGTAAGAGAAATATTGAAAAGTAATTTGGTATTCCAAGAACAATCCCTGCAATGATATTTTTTAATTTGATTTGGATTGATTTAAATATCATTTGATATATAAGGACGAATGAACCAATAATCCCTGCAATACCAAAGCCAAATGATGAAAACAATGCCGGAGTAAGCTCGTTAAGAACGTGCTGCTGGGTGTAGTTCAATGTCAGGTCGAGAATCCCGCTACCGATAAAAAGTACGAGTAACATTTTCCATGAACTGCTCTTGTGGTCTGATCTGTTTTGATTGATAGATACAAGAAGAACCCCGGCTAGAGCCAATAGTATACCCATTATTTTAAGAAGAGTTAGGGCTTCATTGTAGATTAAAATCATACCAATCATAGAAACGGCTAAGCTCATTTTAACAGCGACGGATGTAATGGCTACTCCATTTTTTTGAGAACTTTTCCCCATTAAAAAGAATAATGAAATGAAAAGTAAAGAGACCAAAAAGGTGTATGGAATCCAATCTAACTGAACCCAAATTTTTGAAGAAAACTCTTGAGAGTACAATGTAAAACCAAAAATAAACGCTGTGAAGTAATTAAAAACAATGGCCTGAAAGGTATCTATTTTATACTTATCGAATAAACGAAATATTACAAATATTAAGGTTGAGGAAATAATTGTTCCGATTAACGCTATCATCTTCTTTTAAAATAATATATCATATCCTTACCATATTTTAATGAGTTTACGGGAATCCTGTTAATAACAGGTGCCTTGTATCCTTCATTGAAGTTCTTATCCCCAACGATTACTCTTGCCTCATCCCACGCATTATCAATAATAAAATATTGTAATGTTCTGCTTCCTCCTTCAACAAAAACACTCTGTATACCTCTTTGATAGAGTTCTGTTAAGATATTCTTGGTACTTGTTTCATTGATTTTAATGTATTCAATGTTATTGGTTTTTTCACTTTTCAACCTATTGAAGACCAATGTCGGAGCTTCTTTTGAATAAATATTAAGTGACCCTCCAATTTGCAATTGGCTGTCTATTACAATTCTTATGGGGTTTCTTCCTCCATATTCTCGAACTGTAAGGGAAGGGTTATCATTAATTATGGTGTTCCTACCAACCAGTATGCTCTGTTCTTCACTTCTCCATTTATGCACTATAGTTTGTGTTTCTGGAGCAGAAATCCAATTGATTTTTTGTTCTTTGTCTTTTCTCTCCTTGTCGAGAAACCCATCAAGTGTCTGTGCCCACTTCAATATTACATATGGCCGTTGTTTTTGATGGAAAGTAAAAAACCTTCTATTTATTTCTAGACATAAGTCTTGCAAGATTCCAACCTTTACCTGAACACCTGATTTTTTTAGCTTTTCAATTCCTTTCCCGCTTACTATTGGGTTAGGGTCTTTTATACCAATGATAACTTCCGGGATGTCATATTTCAAGATAAGATCAACACATGGTTTTGTTTTTCCTGAATGCGAACAAGGTTCGAGAGATACATACAGTTTGGCAGTTTTGAGTAGCTCTTTGTTTTGGACCTGATTAATCGCATTGACTTCAGCATGTTCTTTTCCATATTCTTCATGATACCCTTCTCCAATGATAAGTTCGTTATGCACAATAACACAACCAACCATAGGGTTTGGAGCGACCTCTCTCATTCCTTTAAGAGAAAGGTCAATACATCGCTGCATATACATCTTATCAGACATGATTCAAAGGTAGTGATTCTTTAAGATTATTGAAGTTAAAATGGTCCTCTTAAGCGGAATAATAATAAAGGGTGAGTCAGCGGGCTAAGGTTGTTTTGAAAGTGCTAGTTTGTAAATTCAATTTCTCCTTTTGAATTATACCAAACCGCCTCGATTCGATCTCCATTTTTGTAGATTTCTTTACTTTTTAATTGACCACTTGCGAAATAGGTATTGTATTCACCATCATAATCCCCTTCAATAAATCTACCCGTTTCCCAAATAGTACCGTCATAATAATATTCAGTGTAAGTACCATTTTTTAAACCATTTAAAAATCCAGTTTTTACTGATATTTGGCCATTTCTGTAATATTCATAATACGGTCCATTTAGCGCATTGTTTTGATAATTTTCTTCTTCTTTTACCTTACCCGACTTGTAGTAGCTCATTTTATTAATAACCTGTTCTTGACTACCCCTTCCTACGTAGATTACAACAAGTTTTTTGTTCCCATTATCATATCTTTCTATTATTTCTTCTCTTTTAGTGGTGTTGTCAATAATTAGAGTCTCTTGCTTTCTATTTTCTAATACAGTAATTTCTTGCTTTAGTTTTGATAACTCTTGTTCGCAATCAGAGTTTTGACATGAAGTTATAAGGAATAGCAGTATAACAAGGGGTGATATATTGATAAGAAAGTGTTTCATTTAATAGTGATAGAAAGTTAGAAAAACTTGAAGAAATAAAAAAATATAATTTTCTTTTTTAAGCAAAAAGCTCAATAGACTTGATACCTATTGAGCTTTTCTAATCCCACAGCCATATGGGCTTGCGGTCTGGACGGGACTCGAACCCGCGACCCCCTGCGTGACAGGCAGGTATTCTAACCAACTGAACTACCAGACCATTTATTCCAATCTTTCGATTTTTGACAACAGTCAAATTAGGAAATGTTCTATCCTTTCAAAAAGGAAGTACAAAAATAAGCTTATTTTTTTGATTGTAAAGCACTTTTTATAAAAATCATTTGTAACAAAATGACTATTTTCAATTTTATATGCAGCACATGACGTTTCAAAAGATAATTTTTATTGTTTTTCTTTTTATTATGAACTCTTTTCGCGCTCAAGAAGTTGAAGTGCTTGAACACAAATCGCGGGTCGATATTTCAGAATTGAAAAGTTTAAACACCAAGTATAGAGAGTGCAATCTATCACTAATGCCTAATGGAAACACATTGTATTTTATGTCTACTCGATCAAGGTCGGATGGAAAAGGGATGGGAGATGGAGATATTTATCGTGTTGTTAAAATAGGAGAAGAGTGGGGTGAGACTGAGTTTGTTTCTCAAATTAATACCTATAGTGGCGAAGATGAACCTTCAGTTTCTTATGATGGCGAAAAAATTTATTTCCAAAGCTGGAAATCGGGTTGGGAAGGGACTGGAGGCCCATACTATGAAGCTACGATTGAAAATGGAATTCTGAAAAATATTCGAGGCTTGGGTGGTGGAATAAATCGTTTTTTCAGGCGAGAGTTTAGAGCGAATATGGGTTATGCTACCGATGGTATGGCCATTTCTCCAGATGGCAATTTATTTATTGTAGCATGTGGAAGGGATTATGACGGCAATATGAATCTTCATTACAGTATCAAAAAATTTGGAGTTTGGAGCTTTCCTGAATTATTAAATGTGAGCACAAGAGGTGATGAACGTTCAGTTTACATAGCTGCTGACAATCAGACGATCTATTTTTCATCTGATGGTCATGGTGGTTTTGGGGGTTTAGATATACTTAAAACGACATTTGATGGTATTACAACCGGTGACGTGACTAATATTGGTGAACCCTTTAACACCAGTAAGGATGATATGGGTTTTGTAATCTCAGGTTTAGGAGAGGCAGCTTTTTTCGTAAGAGATCTGGATATTTATTATGCTGATTTGAGAACATTGAATGATTCCATTAAACCCAATTCATCTTGTTTGATATTTGGGCGTGTAACCATGAATAATTCACCTCTTGAATCAACAGTAGTTGTTAAAAGCAATGATAAAATACTCGGTAAGGCTAAAACAGACAGTAACGGAAAGTATGCACTATTTTTACCTCCATTGTTAGGTCTAACGAAGGTGTATGTTGAAGGAAAAAAGAATATTATGCCGCAAAATATTTCACCGAATTCAACAGGTAGATATAAAGAATATGAATTAAATTTTAGAGCTGAAGGAAGCCACAGTCAAGTAATTCCTATAGAAGATTCTGTGATTAAAAAACATAATTTGGATGATAAAAAAGAATATTCTGAGGAAGAAATTAAACCCGAAACAATAATTTATTTTGAATTTGATGAGTTTAATATTATTTCTGAAGAGATAGAAAAATTATTACAACTCCTTCCATTTATAAACCAAAGCTCTCTGATTTTCATTAATGGTCATACTGACCATGTAGGAAGTAGTGAATATAATATGAATCTATCCCGCAAAAGGGCAGAGGCAGTTCGGGATTGGATTATTGAGTTTACTGGGCTAACGACAAGTCAAATCGATGTCAGGTATAAAGGAGAATCCAAAACAATTAACTCAGGTTCTACACCAAATGAGAGGGCAATAAATAGACGGGTAAGAATTAAAGTGTTAAACCATTAATTCCGTAATATTTTACCGTATTTAACAATACTTTCAAGTCTTTCTAGTGTTTTGCGCTCTCTGCACAATTCCAAGAATGCTTTTCTTTCTAAGTCCAGTAAATATTGCTCTGAAACATTAGTATTTTCAGATAAGTCTCCTCCGCACAATACAAAACCAAGTTTCTCAGCGATAATTTTATCGTGTTCAGACATATATTTTCCAGAAAGCATGGAGTTCGCACCTACGTATACGATTCCAAGCCCTTCTTGACCAACAACGGTAATGTTTTTTTCTCTTTTTGGTGGGACATAACCTTTGTTTGCCATCTCGAGGCATGCCGCTTTTGCTCTTGTCAAGTGATGAGCTCTCGAAACAACTACTTCATCTATACCCTCTCTTAAATAGCCGTAATCGAAGGCTTCATATGCAGAAAGTGATACTTTAGCTTGTCCAACAGTTAAGAACCGATCTCTCAGACGGTTGATTTTAATGTCTCCCGCGTGAAGGTCTTCTGAAAGTCGTTTAGCAAACTCTTTGGTTCCACCGCCTCCAGGAATCAGTCCAACTCCAAATTCGACAAGCCCCATGTATAATTCAGCGTGGGCTACAACTTTATCTGCATGTAGTGAAATTTCGCATCCACCACCTAGTGCCATATTGTGGGGGGCAACAACGACAGGAATATTAGAATATCTAATTCGCATAGTGGTGTCCTGAAATGCTTTCACGGCAAAGTTTAGCTCATCAAAATCTTGATCAGCGGCCATCATAAAAATCATTCCAACATTTGCCCCTGCCGAGAAATTTTGGCCAGTGTTAGAAATAACGAGTCCTTTATACTCGTTTTCTGCCATATCAATGGCTTTATTAATTCCTTGTAAGACTCCTCCACCTATTGTATTCATTTTCGTATGAAATTCAAGATTGAGAATTCCGTCTCCAACATGAACTAGCGTACAGTCTGAATTCCCCCAAACTTTGTTTTCATCTCTCAATGAATTTAAGTCTACCAAATCCTCAGTTCCAGGAATTACTTCATACGAATTTGAAGTCGTATCAAAATACATTCTTTTGCCATTTTCGGTCTTGTAAAAAGAGGTCATACCATTTGAGCGCATGGCTTCAATTGATGCACCCATCTTTTTATTGGCATCATTGATGAACTTAAGACCTTGTTCGTATCCAAATAAATCCCAAGATTCAAAAGGACCAAGTTCCCATCCAAATCCAGCTTTTAAGGCATCATCAATTTTATAATATTCTTCTGATATTTCAGGGATTCTATTCGAAACATAAGCCAGTAGTCCTCCAAAAATCTTTCTATAAAACTCACCTGCTTTATCCATGCCCATCACAAGCATTTTTGTTCGTTGCTTGAGGTCTTCAATAGGCTTGGCCATATCCAATGTCGGGAATTTAACTTTTGGAGCCGCCTCATACTCGAGTGTTTTTAAATTAAGAGCAAGAATTTTTCTTTTACCGTTTTCGTCTTTTTCTTTTTTATAAAACCCCTGTCCTGATTTGGATCCTAGCCAATTATTATCAACCATTTTCGCAATGTATTCAGGGAGTTCAAACAATTCTTTTTCTTCATCGTCAGGACAATTTTGTTTTAGGCCATTGGCTACATGAACCAAGGTGTCAAGGCCAACAACATCACATGTTCTGAATGTAGCAGACTTGGGTCTTCCTAAAATCGGTCCGGAAAGCTTATCTACCTCACTAACAGTAAAGCCCATTTCCTTTACCGCATGGAAAAGTGCCATGATTGAATAAACACCAACTCTATTTGCAATAAACGCCGGAGTATCTTTACATAAAACTGTTTTTTTGCCCAATATTTTAGAACCGTAGTCCATTAAAAAAGCCACTACTGCAGGATCCGTTTTTGGAGTGGGTATAATTTCTAATAGTTGAAGGTATCTTGGAGGGTTAAAGAAGTGTGTTCCACAAAAATGTTTTTGGAAGTCCTCGCTTCGACCATCCAACATCATATGAATCGGTATTCCTGATGTGTTTGATGATATCAAAGTGCCTGGCGTTCTGTGTTTTTCAACTTTTTCAAATAGATGTTGCTTGATATCTAGTCTTTCGATAATGACTTCAATCACCCAATCACAATCTTTAATTTTATGAAGATCATCATCAAAGTTTCCCGTCTCGATTCTTTTGGCGAATGATTTACTGTATATGGGAGATGGATTTGATTTGAGTGCAAACTGAAGTGAAGAATCAACAATTCTATTGCGAACTCCTTTATCTTCAAGACTAGCTCCTTTTTTCTTTTCTAGATCATTTAGCTCTTTGGGAGGCATATCCAATAAGATGACTTCACATCCAATATTTGCATAATGACATGCTATTCGAGAGCCCATTACACCTGAGCCTAAAACTGCGACTTTTCTTATAAATCTTTTCATTTCGTGTTTTTAAGATTTTGTATTTTTTTCTTTATCTACTTCTTCAATGGATAAATCTAATGCGTTCATTACATTGAAAAACCCTTTTATATCTCGTTCTTTAACTTTAGAGGAAATCTTTTCATTAAACTCAAGTAGGAAGTTTTTAACCATTCTTCGACTTTCAATGCCTTTAACTGTAAGAAATATATTGACCTTTCTTTTGTCTCCTTTAAAGTTTTTACGTTGTATCAAACCGCTTTTTTCCATCGCATTCAAGGTTCTTGATAGCGAAGTGGGTTCCATTCCCATTTTGGGTCCCAATTGAGTACTAAGTGTTCCTGACTTTTCTACAATCATGAGAATAAATCCAACAGACATCGTCATACCTTGGGTCATGGCTTTTTGATTGTACATTCGAGATACACGATGCCATGCATGCCGAATTAAAAAGTCCAGAAATATGATTTTTTTTTCACTCATTATGAGCATAAATTTAGTAAAAAATATTATGCATGCATAAAATTACCAAACTATTTTTGATATATAAACGGTGCCTTTCATTATCGCTACCATTATATTTTTCTGATTATAAACTTCTATTTGATATAAAGCAGTTTTGTTGCCTCGGTGAATTTCTATCGAATTGCTTTTCAGAAGATCTCCTTCTTTTACTTTTACGAGATGTGATATAGAAGTCTCAATACTAAAACTCTGAAGTCCATAGCTGTTCGCTGCAAAAGCAAGTGTCGAATCAGCTAAAGAATAGGCTATTCCACCATGTGCAATCGAAAACCCATTAAGCATTTCTTTTCTGATTTGACAAGACAAGCTACACTTGCCTTTCTCGATACTGTCAATTTTAATATCCATCCATGAGCTAAATTCATCTTTACTCATCATTATATGGACGATTTCTGCTGGTGATTTTATTTCATGTATGCGATCCATGACTTAAGGTTTAAGGTGTTTCTGATATAATCTATTTCAATTTCTGCCTCGTCTGAATCAAAATATGAGTTGAAAGAAACTCTGTAGATACCATTATGTTGAATTATTTTTGTCTCGCTATTTTGGTTTTCTAAACCCTGAACAAATGATAGGGCGTTCTTTTCCTGTTCAAAGGATCCAATAACAATGTGAAAGAATCTTGGTCCCAATTCAATTGATTGCTCTTCAATGAGTTCAATAGATTCAACAGTTTCGATAATTACAGTATCTTCAATAAATTCAGTATCCTCAATGATATTTGCCTCTACATTTTCAAGATATTCTTCCTCAATGATTGAATCTTTTTTATTTCCATCGGAAACAATTACAGCCATTTGTTTCGGAACTTTATCTTTTCCCTCGCAAGCGTTGAACATAATCGGGGTGGATACAGCAAGTATTGATATCATGGTTAGTAACGGTATCCATATTCTTTTCTTCTTTTTATCGAATTCAGCTTTTTCTACAATCGGCTTTTTGCCTTCAGGTTTGACATAATTTAGTGGCATTACATCTAAATCATCATTCCACTGATCATTTTCAGAGTATTTTTTGGAATCCTTCTCGTTTTTCTTTTCGTCTTTAGCCATTTTTGAACAATTCATTAAAGTCAAAGGATCTGTCAAGACGTACACCTTTTTCTGTATTTTTTAGCGTACAGCATTCATTTACAGAGTCATGTTCAAGAAATAACACGTAATCATTTTTCTCAGCGAAAGATAAGAATGCGCCTTTTTCCTTTAAGGTGGTTAATGGTCGTGTGTCATAACCCATTACATAGGGCAGGGGTAGATGTCCAACACTTGGCAGTAAATCAGCCATAAAGACCAAAGTCTTGCCCTGGTATTTAATGTGAGGAATCATCATGTTTTCTGTATGCCCGTCAACAAATAAAACATCGATGTTGTTAAATACATTTTTGGTCAATTGGCCTTCATTTTTTATGAATTTCAACTGACCGCTTTCTTGAATGGGTAAAATATTTTCTTTCAAAAAAGAAGCTTTTTCTCTCCCGTTAGGATTTATGGCCCATTCCCAATGATTTTCTGTACTCCAGTAAGTTGCATTCTTGAAATTTGGACGATAACCATTTTTTTGTTCGTTCCAAACTACAGATCCACCACAATGATCAAAATGTAAATGGGTAAGAAATACATCGGTAATGTCATCTTTAGAAAAACCAAGTTTATTTAGATTTTTATCTAAAGAGTCAGACCCGTGAAGATAATAATGAGAAAAGAACTTGTCAGATTGCTTATCTCCCATTCCTGTATCTATTAGCATTAATCGGTCACCATCCTCTATTAAAAGGCTTCTTAATGCCCATGAACACATGTTGTTTTCATCTGCTGGATTCGTTCTTGACCAAAGGCTTTTGGGAACGACACCGAACATGGCTCCCCCATCTAATTTAAAGAACCCCGTATTTAAAACATGTATTTTCATGTGCTTTATGTAACTGAATAATCTTCAAAATCTTCCGTCATTTCTTTATCCACTTGTTTGGTGACGGAAATAGGAATGTAATCTACTGAAACATTGGTTTTGTCAAGCCCAAAATCTTCAGCAGGTTTAAGACCTGTACTTTTCACAAATCGATATGCTTTAATGCAAATGTTTTGGAACCAAGTTAGATCATTGTCTGCAGAAACTCTCGAATTAATAACGACAAATTTGAAGTCAACTTCTTCAAATGTTCCCCGCACAGATTCAAATACGGTATCCCCACTTAATTCGTTTTTAGAAACCATTTTTCGTTGAATTTTACGCATCATATGTTCAAACTGATGTTCTTCCTTGAATCCAAGTTGAAGACTCACGTAATAACATGATTTATCAATGATTTCATTTACGGAGTAATGTACACCCCATGGTTCATTTTGAATGTCAAGGTGTAAAAACCAAATTACATCTGCTTTTCGCGGTTTTTTCTTAAACAACGAATGAAAAACAGTAGTGTCTAGCTTATTTGATGAGTTACTTCTTGTTGGAAATACAAGGTTAGTAGCTTCGAATGGTATTTTGGGGTCAGCTTTTACCGCGGAAATAAGCTTTACAACTCGTTTCATAGGAACATATTCAGTAATACTAGTTCGAAGTACTCTTGCCTGATTGTACAGGTATAGTAAGATAAAGAATGTTGTTGCGAGAATTAGAGTAAACCATCCTCCGGAAACAATTTTCCCAAGATTCGATAATAAGAAAATACCCTCGATTAAAATAAAAAGAGAGAAAATGCTCATATAAATCACCCGGGCTTTTGGATATTTCACCATTAATAAGAAACCAAGGAGAATAGAAGTCATTACCATATCAATAGTAATGGCAAGACCATAAGTGTGCTCCATGGCACTAGATTTCTTGAATATGAAAATGACCATTAAGCATCCAAACATCAAAAACCAATTAATAAAGGGAATATAGATTTGACCTTTATTGTCGGTTGGATATTTCACTTTCAGGTTGGTCCATAGTTTGAGCTTAATGGCTTCATTCATTAATGTAAAAACACCCGTAATTAAAGCTTGAGAAGCGATTATTGTCGCTGCCGTAGCAATCACAATAGCAAAGGGCATCATACCATTAGGTACCATTGAATAAAAAACAGTCTCACTACCAGATAATGCGAATCCAGGAGATAGACATAATGCTGCTTGGCCCATGTAATTCATTACGAGTAAAGATGCTACGAATCCCCAGCTGACACGTATATTCCCTTTTCCACAATGACCAAGATCTGAATACAAAGCCTCGGCTCCAGTAGTACAAAGAAAAACTGAACCCAAAATCCAAAATCCTCCATCAATATTTGTTACCAGATTGACGGCGTACCAGGGATTGAGTGCTTTTAAAACGATGGGGTTGTCAATGATTTGAATGGCACCTAAATAACCCAAAAAAGAAAACCAAACTACCATAAATGGTCCGAAAAACTTACCTATAGCAACTGTTCCAAATTGTTGTACGGTAAAGAGTAAAATGACAATGCCTACGATAATGGGAATCACATGGAGCTCTGGATAAATGTTATTGATGCCTTCGACCGCAGAGGATATTGATATCGCGGGAGTGATGAATCCATCGGCTATTAGGGTAGAGCACCCTATTAATGCTGGAATTATAATCCATCTGTATCTTCTTTCCTTTAAAAGGGCAAATAAGGCAAATATTCCTCCCTCTCCCTTGTTGTCCGCATTCAATGCGAAATAAATATACTTGAATGTGGCAATTAATAATAAGGTCCAAATTACACATGATAGCCCCCCTAAGATAAAGGCTTCATTAATATTTTTACCACCACCTGTGATGGCTTGAAAAACATAAAGGGGAGAAGTCCCAATATCTCCAAACACAATTCCGGTGCTTATCAGTATTCCGGCAAAAGTTATTTTACTTACGTTTGAGTCGCTCATTAAATAGTGTTGTTACAAAATTAATCGAAATTTTTAACAATGAATGTCATTCAATAGGGTAAAAAAAAATGAAAATTAAGCTATATTTGCAAGCGAAATGCCCACGTGGTGAAATTGGTAGACACGCCATCTTGAGGGGGTGGTGCCGTAAGGTGTGCTGGTTCGAATCCAGTCGTGGGCACTTTTATGATTAAAAAAAATCTTATTTTTTAGCATGCTAAATAAGTACATAAAATACTAATTATGAGGATATTTAAGGCTATAACATTAATCTTTTGTTTATCTGTAATTTTTTCTTGTTCAAGTGATTTGCCTTTGGACGAAAAATTCGAAAGTAAAGTAGAAAAAGAAAAGAAAGAAAAAGAAAAGAAAGAAAAAGAGAATGAGCAATCTCTGAATAAAGGGAATCTGTTTCTGGAGAATAACAAGAAAAACACACAAGTTCAAGTTACAGCATCGGGACTTCAATACGAGGTGTTGAGAGAAGGGCTTGGACCAAAACCAGGCCCAATGGATCGTGTTAAGGTTCATTACCACGGAACGACACCCAGTGGAGAAGTCTTTGACAGCTCTGTTGATCGAGGTCAGCCTGCTGAATTTGGATTGAATCAGGTCATCAAAGGTTGGACCGAAGGTCTTCAGTTGATGAGTGGAGGAGCAAAATATAAATTTTATATTCCTCAAGAATTGGCATATGGTGCCAACCCTCAGCCCGGAAGTATAATTGAGCCCTATATGCCTTTGGTTTTCGAGGTAGAGTTACTGGAGATATTGGATGGCCCAGTAATTAAAAATGTTGAAAAAGCTCCATTAACATCCATGAAATTTGACAAGATGAAGCATGATTTCGGTAATGTCAAAGCTGATACAGACAACAAAACCTATTTTACGGTTACCAATACTGGAAATAATCCACTCATCATTGAATCGGTAAAGGCAAGCTGTGGATGTACCACACCTTCAAAACCTGAGAAACCTATAATGCCTGGAAAAAGTGATAAAATTGAGGTTGTTTTTCATCCAAAAGAGAATCAATTAAAAGAGCAAAAGAAAACCGTAAGGGTAGTTGCTAATACTACTCCTGGCGAATTGGTCCTGAATGTGCGTGCATTTGTTGAGAAAAAATAAAAGGCCTTACTCTTCTTCGAAGTAATTCAAATCCTTTCCAAAAGTTTCTTGGAGTCGACTCAGGCTATACAGCGCCAGGGAAATAAAAATCAATCCGACTATTAAGGCGGACCAAGCATCTCCGCAGTTCAGCGCTATTAAAAATGCGAAACTAGGCATAATGAGATTGACAGATCCTCTTACAAAATTTGGAATGGTATTGGCTGTTGTGGATCGAATGTTTGTACCGAACTGTTCTGCTGCCATGGAAACAAACAAGGCCCAATACCCTGTAGATACACCCAATAGAAAACATACGAAGTAGTACGTTTCAGCAGAGATCCCATTCATAAAAAATAAAAAGTTTATTACGAGTATAAGCGTAAATGTCAAATAAATTGCGATAACTTTTTTTCTACTTTTAAGAAGTTGGCTCAGTAATCCTGAGATTAAATCTCCAATGGAAAGACCAATGTAAGTATACATGATTGCTTTACCGTTAACGAGATTGTTAATACCTAGTAAGGGTGCAAAATTATCGCGTGAATTCATAATTAAAAGCCCTACAACAAAATAAATTGGAATTCCGATAATGATGCAATGAATGTACTTTGTAAGATTCTCCTTGTTTAAAAAAATAAGTTTTAGATTGCCTTTAGAAACATTTTTATTCTCAGACATTTTTTTAAAAAATGAAGATTCAATCGTTCCAACCCTGAGCAAGAGCAGCATGATTCCTAGTAATCCTCCCACAATATATGTTACTTGCCAATTCTCAAATTGATAACCAAAGGTTTCAAAAATAAAATCCCCTATCAGGGCACCTTTTTCATATACGTAGTAAGCTACAACTCCGCCAAGGGCGCCAAAAGTTACTATAATCATCGTCCCGTAACCCCTATTTTCTTTTGACATGAGTTCTGAAACCAAGGTAATACCTGCTCCTAATTCCCCAGCTAAACCGATTCCGGCAATAACACGAACAATTGCATAACTGGTTATATCTGTAACAAATGCATTAGCAAGATTTGCTATGGAGTACAAAAGAATGGAGCCAAATAATACTTTCAACCTTCCTTTTTTATCTCCAAGAATACCCCATAATAAACCTCCAATTAACATTCCCCACATTTGCATATTATACAAAAATTTACCCGTAGAGGATTGTTCTTCAGCACTATAACCATTCATAATTGAACTGACACTTTCGCTTTTAACTACTCCAAAAAGTACCATGTCATAGATGTCCACAAAATAACCCAACGCTGCAACAATGATTAAGATGATTACTTTTTTGTCAGGACCATTACTATTTCCATTCATGTAACTAAATTAAAATTTTTGATTAAATAAAAATCCCATTTTTATGAAAGGAAAACCAATTCCTAATGTTTTTTCTACTTACTTTTATTTAAAATAAAGACAATGGTTCGAAACTTATCTGAAGAAGCTTCAATTCTAGGTCAATATATGGCCGAAATTAGAGATGTAAATATCCAGCGTGACCCCATACGCTTTCGTGCTAATCTGGAAAGAATAGCAGAAATTCTGGGATATGAAGTTTCAAAAAAAATGAATTATCGCGAAATAGAGGTAGATACACCATTAGGGAAGTCAACAGAATTCAAGCTTACGGATGAACCCGTATTAATTACAATACTTAGAGCTGGACTTGCTATGCATAACGGTTTATTAAGAACGTTTGATAGAAGTGATAGTGCTTTTGTATCTGCATATCGAGAACATACTTCGCCGGAAGAATTTAAAATACATGTAGAGTATTTGGCCGCTCCAATTCTTGATGATCGTGTTTGGGTAATATCAGATCCTATGTTGGCTACGGGACGGTCTATGGTAAATGTTTACAATGCATTACTTAAATTTGGTAAACCCAAAAAAGTATATGTTATCGTTTCTATAGCCACGCCCCAAGCCATCGAGCTGGTTCAAAAAAACCTACCTTCTGATGTTGAGATTTGGACGGGCGCTATCGATGCAGAGCTAACCGCTGAATCCTATATTGTTCCTGGTTTGGGGGATGCAGGTGATTTGGCTTATGGAGTAAAAGTTTAATTTATGAATTGGGGAGCATATAGCGCATTGTTTGGTCTAGCAACTTTCAAATTTATGTTTGCTGCTTTTCCTGGTCCAGCCTTGAATATTTCATTTATAGAAACCTATATTTCTATTGTATTAGGAGGGACATTAAGCTCTGCTGTGTTTTATTTTGCAAGTGATTATTTTATGCTTAAAACCAACCAGAAGCGCAAACGGAAGATCAACCAACTTCTTCTTGAAGGAAAGGAGATACCGTTTAAACCCAAGTTTACAAGGGTCAACAAGTTTATTATCTTTTGTAAGCATAAATTTGGCATGTATGCCATCTGCTTTTGGGCTCCGTTTTTTTTATCTGTTCCACTCGGAAGTATTGTAGTAGCCAAATTCTATGGTAAACTGAATTATACCTTTTTATATGTTTTCTTTGGAATGCTCATAAATGCAAGTCTCACCACGTTTTTAGCCTATGTCATTTTCCAATAAACATATTTTTTTTGATCTGGATAGAACACTTTGGGATTTTGATGAGAATTCAAAAGAGGCCTTAAAACAGATCATTGTTCATTATCAATTGAATCTTGTTTTTGGTTCTTTTGATCGTTTTTATAGAGCTTATGAGAAACACAATTCAAGATTATGGGGGGAATATGGAAAAGGAAATTTACAAAAAGACATTTTGCGGTTTGAGCGGTTTAATGCGACTTTAAAACAATTCGGAAAAGATGATGTGTCATTGGCTAAAAAAATGGGTGAGATGTATGTTGAAATTTCTCCCCGTCAGACCAGACAATTCCCAAATACAAAGGAAGTTCTAGAAGAATTAAAGGAGATGGGCTATCATCTTCACATCATCACAAATGGTTTTGAAGAGGTTCAGTATATCAAGCTAGAAAATTGTGGCTTAAGGGAATACTTTGATGTTATTGTATGCTCTGAGGCGGTTGGTAAAAATAAGCCGGCTCTTGCGATATTTAATTATGCATTAGAACAGGCCAATTGCATAGCCGAAAATGCAATGATGATTGGAGATGATTATATTGCTGATGTTTCAGGAGGCTTAAAAGCGGGTTTACAAGCCATTTTGTTTGACCCACATTTACGCTCTACTGAGAATTATGAATTCACTATTCAAAACCTTAATGAGCTGCCCTTATTGGCTACAAAGCTTCTCCGTATATAGATTTAAGTGTTTTCTTGCCTCATTTTTTCGTAAAGAATAATACCTGTAGCGACACTCACATTTAAGGATTGAATCTCACCATGCATGGGGATTTTAGCTCTGACATCAGACAAGTTAATCAGATCAGATGTAATTCCATTCTCCTCTGAGCCCATTATGATTCCTACGGAACCTCTTAAGTTGATGTCTTGTAGTGGCAACGATGATTTTTCCGTACAAGCAATAAGTCTTATACCTGATTGTTGTATGTAGAACAAGGTATTCTTAAGGTCATCCGTTTTACATACAGGGATTCTGCTCAATGCTCCAGAGGAAGTTCTTACAGCATCTGACGATACCAAAGCAGATCCTTTAGAAGGTATCAGAATGGCATCCACTCCCTGACACTCAGCTGACCTTGCAATGGCTCCAAAATTTCTAACATCTGTTATTCTGTCTAATATCAGAATATTCACCTTTTGCTCTTTTTCCATCCATTGGTCCACAAGAGTCTCAATATTTTGATATTCAATTGGCGTTACAAATGCAATTACCCCTTGATGGTTTCCAGAAGTTAATTTGTTCAACTTCTGAATTGGTACATATTGAATGTTGTAATCTTTTCCAGCCAGAATTTCTTTCAGTTCTCGAAAATGTTCTTTTTCAATTCCTTTTTGAATTAATATTTTGTTTAGTTCCTGTTCCGACTTAATGGCCTCAAGTACAGGGTGTAATCCAAAGATGACATCCTTTTTTTCCTTTCTTGGATATTTGTCTCTTTTTTCTTCCATCTATGTGAATTTATATTCAATTTGAACATTATTTTTTAAAGTAAGCTCAACAGGGCAACTTCGAGCGGCTTCAATAACCTTTTTCAACGTGGCCTCATCCCAATTATTTTCGGATAACTTCATTTCAATAATAATCTGATCAACCTTCCTTGGATTATTTCCCATTAATTTTTGTACGCTCGCTTCACAATTCTCAAAAGTGATTTTGTTTTTATTACAATAAATCCCGATAATGGTTATTGCACAAGAAGCCAGTGATGTTACTAAAATATCCGTAGGAGAAAATGCTTCACCCTTTCCGTTGTTATCGGTAGGGGCGTCCGTGATAAAAGTATCACCTGATTTTAAATGTTTACAAGCAGTGCGTAAATTTCCTAAATAAGTAACTTCTGATATTTGCATCCATGTTCAATTATGTCGCGAAGTTACGCTATTTCATAGCATTGAGAACAATTTCCAAGGAAAAATGACTTCCGTATTGTTTTACTTATCTTTAACCCTCAAATAATAGCTTCTATGAAAATCGCATTATACATTTTTATCTTACTAACATCTGTTTTCTCTTACCATTCTCAAAATGAAATGAAATACAAAACAAATTCATCTTCACCCGAATGGATTAAATCCATGTATCAAGAAAACCCAAATCCAGGAGCGGTCATAAATCAATATGAGGTCTATTATTCAACACATGATTTTATAAGAAATGAGCACACTCAATACTATAAAAGATGGCTCAGGTCAATAAGTCGAGAGGTTTCTTTTGATGCGAACTCTGATGCGGGAAAGGCTTATATGAAAAAATCAAGAAGCTTAAAAGCTATGAAGGATGAAAACGCTGAATGGTCTTGTATCGGGCCTTTTGATTTTGACATTGATGCAGCTAGCCGAAGCTATGCACCAGGAGCCGCTCATGTTTATACGGTGAAACGTTGCTTGAGTAATCCCAATATTATGTATGCAGGTACGGCAACAGCTGGAATGTGGAAGTCTATTGACGCAGGGTTGAGTTGGAGCTTGACAACAAGGGATTTGGTCTTAAATGGAATTTTTGCCATTGAGATAGACCATAGCAATCCGGATATCGCTTTTTTCGAAAGTGGAGGCAGTGTCTACAAAACTATTGATTCAGGAGTAAATTGGTCAATTATTGGAGATGCCATATTTCAATCTCAATCTCATGGAGTAAAAGACATTGTAATGTCGCCAGATAATTCTAATGTTATCTATTTGACTTCAAATAATGGGTTTTACAGAACTGTAGATGGTGGTAGCAATTGGACTGAAATTATGTCTGGAGAGTTTCAAGAGATAGAAATAAATCCTGCCAATTCTAATATGATTTACACGATAAAAGTGGTCGGGGATTATACAGAGTTTCATAAAAGTATAGATGGAGGATTGACGTTTACAGCTCAAACAAATGGATGGCCAAGTCCTCAACAGTCGGGAGATCATCAAAGAAGGGTAGAAATTGCAGTAACGCCTGCAGATCCAAATTTAATTTACGCGAATGCAACGGGATCAGCCAATGGAGGAAGTGGAACCTATGGCATTTATTTATCTTCAGATGAGGGCGCGTCTTGGACCTTTCAGTGCTGTGGTTCACAACCCGCTGGACCTCCATCACTAACGAACATAAACATGATGGGATGGGACAAGGAAGGCGAGGACGATGGAGGACAATATTATTATGATGTTGGACTTGCGGTTGACCCTGTAAACCCATTAAAACTGCACTTAGGTGGAGTCAACCACTGGGTTTCTGAAGATGGAGGAGTCACTTGGGTGTGTCCCGCTAAATGGTCTGAACCAGCTCTTGACGAATATGTACATGCCGACATTCATGACATTCGTTTTTTTGGTACAGAATTATGGATTGCTTGTGATGGTGGAATTTTCAAATCTACGGATGGAGGAGCTCATATTGATAAAACAATGGTCGGAATTGAGGGTACGGATTTTTGGGGATTCGGAGCAAGTCCACAAAGTGATGTCATGCTCGGCGGCTGTTATCACAACGGAACTCTATTAAAAGACAATGATACCTATATCAACGACTGGATTTGTACGGGAGGAGGTGATGGTGTTCGTGGATTTGTCAATTTCGGAGACGACCGAATTGCTTATGACGACTACGAAGGGCGCTATCTTTCCGGAGACCGAACAGTAAATATAAATGGTTTTCAATTTGATTCACTCCCAAATGCATCATATATTTTTGGAGAATCATCCACTATGGAATGGGATCCAAGAAACAACAAATACATTTATTTAGGACGTGGAACAAACCTTATAAAAACTGAAGACAATGGAATGTCTTATGATTTGGTTTACGCGTTCGACCATCGTGTTATGAACATTGAATTGTCTCGAGCGAATCCAGAAGTAATGTATTTGGCTACCTATGAAAGTTGGTGGGGAGCAAAAAAAATATGGAGAACAGGAGATGGGGGTGCGTCATGGACAGACGTAACACCACCAACATCCCTTTTAAATGGCCAGGAATGGGTGCCCTTTGATATTGCTGTAAGTGCAAGTGATGAAAATGTGGTTTGGGCAGCAAGAATCTCTCAGTATGGAAACACAAACCTTAACAATCGAATGGTTTTTAAATCAACAGATGGTGGAGTCAATTGGGTCAATTATTCTAGTTCAACTCTTGACGGAGAGGTCATAACGAATATCGAGCATCAGAAAGGAACTGATGGGGGGGTATATATTGGCACAAGAAGGACCGTATATTATCGTAATAATTCCATGAATGAGTGGGCTTTGTTTAATAACAATCTTCCTTTAAGCTCAATGTCAACAAAGCTTGTCATTAAATACAAAGACAGACTTCTTAGAAATGCTACGAATAGAAGTGTTTATGAGGTGGAATTGTATGAAGATTCGGAGCCAATCGCTCAGATAGCAGCAGATAAGTTTAAGGTATCGTGTTTGGACAATCAGGTTCAGTATATCGATAATTCGGTATTGTCATCGATGAATCCAACCTGGACTTGGACTTTTACAGGTGGAATACCAGCGTCTTCAAATGAACAGAATCCTATGGTGCAATATGATGCACCTGGATTTTATAATGTTTCATTAACAGTAACAGATGATTTTGGTACAAGCACTCAATCTTATTCTATGTTTATAGAGTATGAAGAAACGCTTGCTCCACTTGATGTGATTGAAGATTTTGAATTGGGTATTACGGATTTCTGGACCCAGTACAATGCGAATAATTCATATGGATGGTCCCCGTTTTATACAGAAAACGGCCCAGATTGTGATGCAACAAATTGTGTAATGATTGATCATTTCTCGATAAGCCAAGTAGGTGATGAAGCAGAATTGATGACACCAAAAATTGATTTAACTAATGCCGTTAGTGCTTATTTAGAGTTTGATTATGCTTATACAAAGTGGGGAGGTTCTTATGAAGATGGTTTTAGAATAGATGCAAGTACTGACTGTTGGGAAACTTATGACACCCTGTTTTATGCTTTTGGAGATGATTTAATAACTGTTCCAAGTACAAATGATGAATGGTTTCCTCAAGACTGTGCAGATTGGGCTGTCGACAACTTTATTGATTTATTGCCTTATGTTGGTCAGAATGTGGCCATTCGATTTGTAGGTATTAATGGTTGGGGCAATAACTTTTTTATGGACAACATCAATGTTTCAGGCCAGCTTAGTGGTGTTGATCAATTGGATTTGCCATTTTCAGTATATCCAAATCCAAACAAAGGTTCCTTTACCATTTCTCATGAATTAAAAGATCCTTTTATCAAGATCTTATCTCCTGATGGACGGATCGTATGGAATGCCAACATTACTTCACAAAAACAAGTTGTAGAACTTAATGTAAGTCCTGGAGTATACCTTGTCCACGTTAATGATGGTTCAAAAACGTATTTGGAAAAAATCACAATCCATTAGATATCATTCATCAATCTTATATATTTTTACTCAAAATCAAATGATCACATGAAATTTTTAAGCTTATTATTTTTTACGGTTGCCTTAAGTGCTTGTGCACAGGAAAAGAATTCAATTGATGCAAGTACTGTGTCCAATTTGAAATTCAGACTGGTAGGGCCAGCTCTTACATCTGGAAGAGTTTCTGACCTTGCCATACATCCTTCTAATACAGATACTTGGTATGTCGCTACAGCATCTGGAGGATTATGGAAAACTGAAAATCATGGCATTACTTTCAATCCGATTTTTGATTCATATAGTTCTTATTCGATTGGCTGTGTTGAAATAGCTCCTTCAAATCAAAATACGGTTTGGGTAGGAACAGGTGAAAATAACAATCAGCGTTCAGTATCCTATGGAGACGGCGTGTATAAATCTGTTGATGGTGGAAAATCTTTTAAGAATATGGGCTTAAAAACCAGTGAGCATATAGGAGGAATTGTTATCCATCCTAATGATGAAAACACCATATGGGTTGCAGCCTACGGTCCACTTTGGAGTGGAGGAGGAGAAAGAGGTGTTTACAAATCTACAGATGGAGGAGAGACTTGGAAACGTACACTGGATATCTCGGAGCATACTGGAGTTGCAGAAGTACATTTGGATCCTTCTGACCCCAATATTTTATATGCTTCTGCGCATCAGCGCAGAAGGAGAGAATGGACTTTTATCAGTGGAGGACCAGAATCAGGCCTCTATAAATCTGTTGATGGTGGAGAAACGTGGAGAGAAATCAATAAAGGATTGCCTTCGGGTTATATGGGGAGAATTGGTTTGGCTGTTTCCCCAGTTGATCCGAATGTGGTTTACGCCATCGCAGAGGCTAGATATGGTAAAAATGGCTTTTATAAATCAACCAACAAAGGAGAAAATTGGAGCAAGCAAAGCAGTTATTCAACCAGTGGAAATTATTATCAGGAAATTTTTTGTGACCCATTAGATGTGGATAAGATTTTTTCAATGAATACTTATTTACACCATTCAGAAGATGGAGGAAAAAATTTCAAACGAACAGGGGAGAAAGGTAAACATGTGGACAACCATTGCATTTGGATAGATCCATCAAACACAAATCATTGGATCGTCGGGTGTGACGGCGGTGTTTATGAAACATACACGCACGCCAAAGAATGGCGTTATTATGCCAATATTCCCATCATACAATTTTATAAAGTAGCAACTGATAATGATGCGCCTTTTTATAATATATATGGAGGTACTCAAGACAACAATTCAATGGGAGGACCATCAGCTACATTAAATGCTTCAGGTATACTCAATTCAGATTGGTTCATCACGAATGGCGGAGATGGTTTTGAGTCTGCGACGGACTGGGAAAACCCAAATATCACCTATGCTCAAGCTCAATATGGTTGGATTGTACGTTATGATAAAGCCTCAGGGGAGAAAGTGCCCATTCAACCTATGCCAGGAGATGGTGAAGCGGCATACAGATGGAACTGGGATTCACCACTGTTGGTTTCACGCCATGATGCATCCACCATTTATTTTGCCGCGAACAAGTTATTTAAATCAACAAATAGAGGAGATGACTGGAATACGATTTCTCCTGATTTGTCTCGTCAATTAGATCGAAACAAGCTTCCTGTTATGGGACAGGTTTGGACGATGGATGCCGTTATGAAGAACAAGTCAACGACCATTTATGGAAACATTGTAGCTTTAGACGAATCTCCATTACAACAGGGCCTTTTGTACGCTGGAACAGATGATGGACTGATTCAGGTTACGACTGACGATGGAAGGTCTTGGTCAAGAATCGACAAGATAAAAGGAGTTCCGGAACGAACAAAAGTGAATATGCTTACGGCGTCCTTGCATGATAAAAACGAAGTGTTTGTGGCATTTAATAGCCAGCGTGATGGTGATTTTACGCCATACCTGCTTCGTTCAACGAATCAAGGTAAATCTTGGGAGTCTATTTCGTCAAATCTTCCTGATAGAGGAAATGTTTACTGTATTAAACAAGATCATGTAAATCCAGATTTACTTTTCGTAGGAACTGAATTTGGAGCTTTTTTCTCCATTGATAAAGGGGAAAGCTGGACAAAGCTTGGTGGCTTACCGACGATTGCAGTTTATGACTTAGACATTCAGCAAAGAGAAAATGATTTGGTTGCCGGAACTTTTGGTCGAGGATTTTATGTTTTGGATAATTATGCGCCGCTAAGAACAATGGGTAGTGAAGTCTTAGACAAAAAAGCCCATTTATTTGACATCAAGGATGCTCTATTGTATGTGCCAGCAACTCCTTTGGGAAGTAGGGGTACAGGTTCGCAGGGACATGGTTTATGGTCTGCAAAGAATCCGTCTTATGGCGCTACCTTTAGTCTTTATTTGAAGGGTGTTGATCAATCTCTAAAATCAAAGCGTCAGAAAAAAGAAAAAGAACTCGAAAAGAATGGGGAAGCTGTATTTTATCCTTCATTTGAGGAAATTCGGGCAGAAGACTTGGAAGAAAAAGCCCAGCTGATCTGGCAAATATTTGATGGAGAAGGAAATGAAATCAGAAGAATGAAATCAGCTCCATCTAAAGGCATCGTAAGACAAACCTGGAATTTAAGAACCAACAATACCAACCCAATCGGCTCCGGAGGAAGTGGGTTTCTTGTGACGCCAGGAGAATATATGGTCAGTGTCGTATACTTAAAGGATGGAAAATCTGACCTTCTAATAGACAAACAAAAGTTTACCATTAAGGGCTTGAACAATCAAACATTGATTGCCCAAAATCCTGAAGAGCTTAAAACATTCAGAGCTGAAGTGGCAGAACTGAATCGACAGGTAAGTGGAACTGAAAAGGTAATGAAAGAAACCAAAGAGAAGGTTGACATTATTGAAAAGGCATTACTAGGGTATCCAAATACGGACCTCAATTTAATGGAGTCTATCAGAAACATGAAAGTCACATATAAAGATTTAGAAGTAATGATGTGGGGAGACAATGCTCGTTCATCTAGAGATTTTGAGACCGTACCGAGTATTTCAGGAAGATTGGGAATGGTGGGCTATCAGCTATATCAAAACACCACAGGTGTAACCAATACGCATCGCTCAAATAAGAATATTGCCGAGAAGCAATACAAAGAACTAAAAAGCAAGCTGAACCAAATTATCTCATATCTTGATGCTGTTGAGAAGAAATTGGATGGAGTCATTCCGTATACAAAAGATAAAGGAGACGACTGGAAAGAGGACTAAGCCTCTGCTTCTTCCAGTTTTTTTATTTCTTCTAATATTTGATTGGCTTCAGCGGTCAATCGATCACTTTCTGTTCGATTGCTGGTTGACATTTTGTAGGCTTGCTCGAGTTTTTTCTTATACTGGTCGTTGAGCTTTTCCTTTTTACTTTTTCTTGTGAAGAATCCCATGATTTTTTTTATTTAAAACACGCGCAATCTAAATTATGTTCAAATATAAAAAAAGGGATCTCATTTAAGTGATCCCTTTTGTACGGTAGGTTATTGGTAATGTTTTATTCGTCTCCGAAGCGTTCAATCACAGGTTGTGTTACACCCGTATTCGAGAATCCTCCATCGTGAAAGAGATTCTGCATCGTGACATATCTTGTTAGATCTGAGAACATACTCACGCAATAGTCAGCACAGGCCAATGCGCTTGCATTTCCAAGTGGAGACATTTGTTCTGAGAAATTGATGAATTCATTAAACCCTTTAATCCCTTGTCCTGCCGTTGTTACCGTTGGAGATTGAGAAATGGTATTGACACGTACCTTATTTTTGATTCCATAGTGATATCCGAATGAACGCGCAATCGATTCCAACAATGACTTGGCATCAGCCATGTCGTTGTAGTCAGGAAAAATTCGTTGTGCTGCGATATAGGATAATGCCAGAACAGATCCCCATTCGCTCATGGCATCGTGCTTATATAACGTAGCTAATGTTTTGTGTAAAGACGTTGCAGAAACATCCATAGTTTGACTATAGAAACGGTAATCGTTTTCAGTGTAGTGTTTCTTTTTTCGAACATTAGGCGACATGCCAATAGAATGCAGTACAAAATCAATTTTACCACCTAATATTTCCATTGATTGCGTAACCAAATGGTCAAGCTCTTCTACATTCGTAGCATCTGCAGGGATGATTTGACTACCCGTTTCTTCAGCGAGCTTATTGATTTCGCCCATTCTCATCGCAATAGGGGCATTGGTTAATACAAAAGTTGCACCCTCTTCATGAGCTCGTTGAGCAACCTTCCAAGCAATAGACTGGTTGTTTAATGCGCCGAAAATAATACCTCTTTTCCCTTTTAATAAATTGTTTGCCATTCCTAATATTTTGGACAAAATTAATAAAACTTGTTCGTCTAAACCCCAATAATGTGAAATACATGAACATGTTATTGTGAATTACAACAATAGGAGTATAATGATTGATTATTGGAGCTTTTTTAGATACTTCACATCAATGTAAAAGGTTCCGAAGGGAACAAAAGAGGCGATAAAAAATAGGATGCCTCTGGGCCAGCTCCATATTTTTCGAAGAGTTAACACAAGAAGCCAAAAACAAAACAAAATAAAGACCACCCCATGAAGCATACCTACTACATAATTCGGTTCTGGTATTTCATAGATATATTTTAGAGGCATGGTAATCGCAAAAGATATATAGGAAACGCCTTCAATTAAGGCGATCCAGCGAAATTGTTTTAGGGTCATTTTTCCGTTCATTCAAATTGTTTTTCTAATTTTTGTAGATCTCTCATTTGGTCTCTGTATCCTGCAGCTTCTATAAATTCAAGATTTTTCGCCGATTTCTCCATGAGCTTTCGTATACGTTTGATTTCTTTTTCAAGCGCTTTAGAATTATTGAATTCTGTTGCAACAGGGGCTTGCTCAATGGCTGCTATTCTTTCTGCTTTTTGAGTTGAAGATTCACCATCAGCAACCTTGGTGGATTCAAGAATAATGTCTTTTGATTTTTTCAGAGCAGTAGGTATAAGCTTATGTTCTTTATTGTAATCCATTTGAAGTTTTCGTCTTCTTTCCGTTTCGTCAATGGTTCGCTTCATGGATTTTGTAATTTTATCTGCAAACATGATAACATATCCATTTACGTTTCGGGCTGCACGGCCCACTGTTTGAACCAGTGAACGTTCGTTTCTAAGAAAACCCTCTTTATCGGCATCTATGATGGCCACAAATGAAACTTCAGGTAAATCAAGTCCTTCTCTTAAAAGGTTTACGCCAATCAATACATCAAATTGCCCCAGTCGCAGCTGTCGCAATATTTCAACCCGTTCTATGGTATCAATTTCACTGTGTATGTAACGGCATAATATCCCCATTTTATCCAGATACTTTTGTAATTCCTCTGCCATTCTTTTGGTCAGTGTGGTTACGAGTGTTCGCTCCTTAAGTTTTATCCTATTTTGTATTTCCGAAATTAATGTGTCAATTTGATTGAGGCTTGGTTTCACCTCTATTACGGGGTCCAATAAACCTGTTGGTCGAATAACCTGTTCAATCAATAGTCCTTGTGATTTTTCCATTTCGTAATCTGCTGGAGTAGCAGATACATAAATGCATTGTTGAAACATGTTTTCAAATTCTTCAAACTTCAGTGGTCGATTGTCAATGGCAGCTTGAAGTCTAAATCCATAGTCAACAAGGTTCGTTTTTCTTGCTCGGTCACCACCGTACATGCCTTTTACTTGAGGCAATGAGACATGGCTTTCATCAATGACCATTAAATAGTCCTCCGGGAAATAATCAAGTAAGCAGAATGGTCGTTGCCCCGGAAGTCTGCGATCAAAGTATCTAGAATAATTTTCAATTCCAGAGCAATAGCCAAGTTCTTTAATCATTTCAAGGTCGTATTCGACTCTGTCTTTAAGTCGCTGGGCTTCTTCGGCTTTCCCGTCTTTTTGAAATTCTTCTATTTGAATCAACAGGTCATCTTGAATTTCAATAATGGCTTGGTGTGTGTTCTCCGGACTTGAAACAAATAAATTTGCTGGATAAATCAATATGTCTTCAAGATTGTCAATGGTTTTACCTGTTTCAGGATCAATTGTTGAAATGTTTTCTATTTCGTCGCCCCAAAATTCAAATCTGATCGCATAATCGGTGTAAGCCAGATAAAGATCAATGGTGTCTCCTCTCACTCTAAAATTGCCTCTCTCAAATGCTTCATCAGATCTTGAATATAGATTTCCCACAAATTTCAAGAGCAGTTTATTTCGGGAGATATTTTCTCCTTTTTTAAGGGTAATAATGCTCTTTTTAAATTCTGAAGGGTTTCCAATTCCATAAATACAAGAAACCGATGCAACAATGATAACATCTCTCCGTCCTGATAACAATGCCGATGTAGCTGATAATCTGAGCTTCTCTATTTCGTCATTGATTTGAAGATCTTTTTCAATATAAGTATTGGTTACCGGGAGATAAGCTTCTGGTTGATAATAGTCGTAATAAGAAACGAAATACTCGACTTTATTGTTGGGAAAAAATTGTTTAAACTCACCATATAGCTGAGCCGCCAAGGTCTTGTTATGAGACAGTATAAGGGTTGGTTTATTTACTTTTTGAATAACATTTGCTACGCTAAACGTTTTTCCACTTCCTGTAACACCCAAAAGCGTCTGATGGTTAATTCCTGATTCAACTCCATCAATAAGTTGGGCTATTGCCTGAGGTTGATCTCCAGTTGGTTTGTAATCAGAAACGAGTTTAAACTCCATAAGCTATAAAATTAAATAAACAATGGAATCATTTGTTCAAAAAAAAACGCCCTGAGGCGTTTTTATTAATTTTTGCAAACCAATATTTTTTTCTTCTTTAGTTTTTTTACTTCAAAGGCCTTACTATAACTCAAGATAAAGTGGATAGATGATGGGCTTGGTAAAGAATTTGTGTTAATTGGCTTACTTTCAGTAGAGTATTTATGCATCATACGCAATTATGTTTTTTTATAAAACGAATGATTCTTCAATTTATTTTAAGCGCTACTTTTTTTTAATTTTTTAACTTTGCAAAATCAAATCAATTATGGAATGAGTCATAATATAAAATCGGGTGTAGCAACAGGGAGTGATATTCAAGAAATATTTGCCTACGCCAAAGAAAAAGGTTTCGCATTGCCTGCAGTAAATGTTTCTTCAACAAGCACGGTAAATGGAGTAATGGAAACTGCTGCAAAGTTAAATGCACCAGTAATTATCCAATTTTCTATTGGAGGCTCGCAGTTTTTTGCAGGAAAGTCTCTTGATAATTCAAATCATCAAGCGGCAATACTTGGGGCTTCTTCGGGTGCGCGTCATGTACACAGGTTGGCAGAGGCTTACGGAGCATCTGTTATTCTTCATACAGATCATTGTCATAAGCCAAAGTTGCCTTGGATTGATGGACTTTTGGATGAGGGTGAAAAGTATTATGAAATTCATGGAGTTCCATTGTACAGTTCTCACATGATTGATTTGTCAGAAGAGCCAATTACTGAAAATATCGAGTTGTGTAAAAAGTATCTGGAGCGCATGAGTAAAATCGGAATGACTCTTGAAATAGAACTTGGTATAACGGGAGGGGAAGAAGATGGTGTAGATAATTCGGATGTAGATATCTCCAAGCTATATACCCAACCTGAAGAGGTCGCATATGCATATGAAGAGCTTATGAAAGTATCACCGAACTTTACCATAGCAGCTGCTTTTGGAAATGTTCATGGTGTTTACAAGCCGGGAAATGTAAAGTTGACTCCAAAAATCTTGAGAGATTCTCAAGAATATGTTCAACAAAAATTTAATACTGGAAAAAACCCAGTAGATTTTGTTTTTCACGGTGGTTCTGGTTCCAGTCTTGATGAAATTAGAGAAGCCATTGGTTATGGTGTAATCAAAATGAATATTGATACAGATCTGCAGTATGCTTTTACCGAGGGAGCGCGAGATTATATTCTCTCAAAACAAGAATACTTGAAAAGTCAAATTGGAAACCCTGAAGGAGATGAGTTGCCAAATAAAAAATATTATGATCCGAGAAAATGGATGAGAGAAGGAGAAAATACTTTTATAAAAAGACTCGAAAAGTCATTTTCAGATTTAAATAATCTCCACACCTTATAAATCTTTATTAATTTTAAACAAAGAAATTAAATGAGTTGGTTCAAAAGAAATAAAGAAGGAATTACTACCACTACAAGTGAGAAGAAAGAAGTTCCAGAGGGTTTGTGGTCAAGATGTTCAAATTGTAAAACAATTTTCACCAAAGGAGACTTAGAGAAATTGAACTATGTCTGTAATAGATGTTCTCATCATGAACGTATTGGTTCCGAGGAGTATTTTTCAATCATTTTTGATGACGGAAAATATACAGAACTTAATCCAAATATAACTTCTGGTGATCCATTGTCATTTGAGGATACAAAAAAGTATACAGATAGGGTAAAAACAACCCAGAAGAACACAGGATTATCGGATGCAGTGAGAACTGCAAAAGGGAAGTTGAATAAAAAAGACTTTATAGTGGCTGCAATGGATTTTAAATTCATCGGTGGGTCAATGGGGTCTGTTATGGGGGAAAAAATTGCCCGAGCTATTGATGAAGCCTTGAAGCTCAAATGTCCGATCATGATTATTTCTAAATCTGGTGGAGCAAGGATGATGGAAGCCGGTTTTTCATTGATGCAAATGGCTAAAATTTCCGGAAAACTAGGTCAGCTTGCTGATGCACAATTGCCATACATTTCTTACCTGACTGATCCAACAACGGGAGGTGTTACCGCTTCTTTCGCCATGTTAGGTGATGTGAATATTGCCGAACCAGGTGCATTGATTGCTTTTGCTGGTCCTCGAGTGGTAAAAGAAACCATCGGACGGGATTTACCAGAAGGGTTTCAAACGTCAGAGTTTTTGCTGGAGCACGGCTTCTTAGATTTTATTGTGGAAAGGACAGATATTAGGGATAAGTTATCACTAGTGGTAAACCTTTTTACCAAATAAAAACCAATCTGGTTTCTTCATAACGTTTGAGATTTATTTTTCGTTTCATTTTCCGTATTTTTGAAAAAAAAACATCATGCGAAGAATTATTTTACTCATTACTGTTTTATTGTTATCATTATTGAATTCAAATCATCTTGACGCTCAAGATACGACATGGGTCCAGACCTTTACTTTTGATTCAATTAGTACAAGACGTGCCAATTTTGAATTTCCAAATTCTTTAAACGATAAGCGTTTTGAAAAAGTGTTGATGTATTACAAATTAAAATGTAGTCCTCAAACACCATGGGATCAATACAATTGTGGAGAGTGGGATTATTTAACTTATACACGTGTTTTTGATCATACAGGCGACTATGATTCAGTTCGAGTAGATAGTGTTCGATACTTGCACAATTACAATTCAAATTCGCCATATGACTATGAGCCCTGGGGTTATGATTATCACAATAACTCGCTAATTACAGAACATGAACGACAGGCTTTAACCAACCCTGTGCAATTTAGCTTAGGACAAACATCTTCGTCGACCTCCTTATACCCCTTTGACATGACCTATCAGGGCGGAAAATACCAAATGATAGTCAATGCTACGGAATTAGAAATGGCGGGAATAAATGCAGGAGAAATTAAATCGCTATGGTTAAATGTTTCTAATTTAATCAATGGTGGAGCGCTTATGCATCCAAGAATATCAATCAAATCTACTCAGGATTCTCAATTAACGGAGTTCCACAATAGTGGTTTTTCAACGGTTTATGATTTAAGCAGAACGGCTACAACTACATCATTTGGCTGGGAAGAGCTTCAGCTTGGTCAAAATGAGTTTTTATTTAATGAGCCATATGTTTGGAATGGAGCAGATAATATCGTTATTGAAATAAGTTTTGATCACTCCTTTCCGGCCAACAACCAAATCGAATTCGAAACAGAATCAAGTAACAACGGTCAAGCATTAAATTACTCTTCTAAAAATGGTAGCCTAAAGTTTGATGGAACAAACCATGCCCTATTGGAAATGTCTGATGTTGATTTAGGTGATGAATTAACCATATCAATGTGGGTTAAGGGGAATGGAAACACGAGTGTGAATACATCAATTCTAGAGGGATATGACACTTTAAATCAACGTGTAATTAACATTCATATGCCGTGGAGTAACAATCGGATTTATTGGGATTGTGGCGAGGGTTCTGCTTACGATCGAATCGATAAAGACATGTCAAATGACGGTATTGATAATGAGTGGCACCATTGGGCTTTCGTTAAAAAACAAAGTACAGGAGAAATGCTGATCTATAAAGATGGCTCTCTTTGGCATAGTGGAACGGATAAAAACAAAATCATTGGAAACCTTCATCGTCTCGTCTTAGGGGCAAACAGAAGTCTTGGCAATCATTGGAAAGGAAATATTGATCATTTTGAAGTTTACAATGCTGCTCTAGATGAGGCAACAATAAGTGCATGGCAATACAAAAAAGTAAATAATTCACATCCCAATTGGAACAACTTAATGGTCTCTTATGACTTTGACAATTACAGTTACGCTAGAGATGCTTCACCCAACAATTACTTATTAATGCCATCTGCATTTGGGATGTTCGATTTTTCAGAGGACCCCATTAATGGTATGGAACGATCTGTAAACCGATTACTTGTATCCTTTGGAAATGGCGATTACCAGGATGTGAACGCTTCAGAATTAGTGATAAACAAAAAATCATTAATTGAACCAGAGATTTTATTTGAATTTGAATCCATTGATAGACACTTTGAAATCTCAAATGCATTGATAGTTGCAGCATCTGGAGATGAAATCGAATATGACTTACAGGGAGATGTGGTTTCTTCAACACCTTATTCGACCAGTGAATCCGTTGAGAATTCTACCATAACGTATTACCAAAATCCTTATGAGATTGTTTTTGATGTTGAAATCGCGAGATACATTACTCCATACGGAATAGGTTTTGATTTAGGACCAAATGGTTTTGCCTGGATTTATGATGTCACGGATTATCAGGATTATTTGAGGGATGTGGTGGACCTTGCCGCTCATAACACCCAAGAGTTGCTGGATTTGAGCTTTGCCTTTGTTGAAGGAATCCCGCCAAGAGACGTTCACAAAAGAGAACCCATTTGGTCTGATTTTAGATCGTATGGATTCGCAGCTATGGCAGAAGACAATGTGCTTCAGGAAAAGAAAGTTCATTTGTCTGATACGTCTGAAGGCTTCAAAATTAAAACAAGAATGTCTGGTCATGGACAAGTTGGTAATCAGGCTTGTTGCGAATGGGTTTCAAATGATCACAGTATCAAGGTAGATGGTATTACACGTTTTGAATGGGATATTTTTGAAGAAGATGATTGTGGAAATAACCCTCTTACCGGACAAGGAGGAACATGGCCATATGCTAGAGAAGGGTGGTGTCCCGGTGATAAAGTAAAAGAATACGAGTTTGAGCTTACGCCCTATGTTACACCTGGAGATTCGGTTTCTCTTGATTATGTAATCAATAATGTCCCTTCAAATGATCAAGGACAAGGATCTGGAAATTATAGAGCAGCCTACGATTTGATTTCATATTCTGCTCCAAATTTTGAAAATGATGCAGCGATTGTAGATGTGTTAAACCCGAGTAATTACGAGTACTATTCAAAATTCAATCCTACTTGTTCGAATCCAAGAATTATATTAAGAAATACAGGTTCAGAACCTCTTACCTCCTGTACGATAAAGTGTTGGATTACCTATGGTGACAACATTGATTTTCAATGGACCGGAAACCTCGGGTTTATGGAAGAAGAGATTGTAGAAATACCCGTTTCTGATTATTCTTGGTGGACAGATCTTGACGAGAATCAAACGTTCACAGCTTATGTAAGAGACCTAAACGGTTCTTTTGGTAATGACGATTATCAGCAAAATAGTGTTAAAAAATCTAAGTTTGATGCAGCGGAATCGGTTGATGGACCATTCTTAATATGGTTTACAACGAATAATAAGGCTTCAGAAAATGCTTACAGGCTTATGGATGCATCTGGAACGGTTCTTTTTGAAAGAACCAATTTACAAAACACGACCCAGTACAAAGACACCTTTGATTTGGCTCCTGGATGCTATTCAATTGTACTTGATGATTATGATGATGACGGTTTGTCATTTTGGTATTCTTCACAGGTCGAGGGAGAGACAACGGGAGCATTTAGAGTCAGAAAAGTAGGAGGTAGCTATATGGAAATTTTCCCAGGAGATTTTGGAAGCTATCATCGATATGATTTTTCAGTAGGTTTTACATTAGGATTGGATGAGCTGCCTAACTACGGAGAACTGTCTATTTTTCCAAATCCCGCACAGAATGAACTTACAATTGATCTAGTAGCCAAGGTCGATGGTAATGCAAGCGTTGAAATCATGGATTTGTCAGGAAGGGTTTTACTTCAAGATGAGATGAATGCTTCGGCTTCTTTTGCAGAGTATTTTGCAGATGTTAGTCAATATAAGAAGGGTACTTATGTTATACGTATTTCTACAGTGAATGGGATTTATACAAAGAAATTCATAAAAAACTAGGAGTACCTTCTGAGTATTTTTTGAATAGACCCAATATACGAACCACCGAAAATAATAAGGTGAACAAGAAGAGGGTACAGTTGATGGAGGTCAGTCCTTTTTTTCCAATGGCTATCCAAAGAATATATGCTATGGTAAGCCTCTATGGTTTCATTAGAAATGTGCCCAAATAATAGAAGCATTGCCAGATCAATCTCTCGGTGCCCGTAATACACGGCTGGATCAATTAATACGGGTAATGTATTCTCATCAGAAATGATATTTCCATACCACAAATCACCATGTATAAGAGAGGGAGGCTCAACAGGAATGAGATGGTCTAACTCTTTATAAAGCTTATCAAAGGATCGAACTGTCTTCATTTCAATATGTCCTGTATCAAATCCTTTTTTTACTAGAGGTTCGAGACGCATGGATTGATAAAACGAGGTCCAATCACTTTTTTTATTGTTGATTTGAGGAATCGATCCTATGTAATTGTCATGGTCAAGCCCGAACGAATCTGATGATAGTAGATGCAATTCTGCTAGCTTGGTTCCCAATGCCGTTTCACTTATTGTAGTTTCTTGATCATTGACATATTCAAGCATCAAATAGCTTTTTTTTTGATAAACACCTTTACTCAATACATTTGGAACACGAAAACTTGATGAATTCAATAACTCTAATCCTTGCTCTTCTTTTTCAAACATTAGTGGATATTGTTCAGCTTCATTCAGTTTGAGAACAAGTTCTCCTTGCTTTGTAGTGCATTTATAAACCTTGTTTATACTTCCTCCAGACAAGGGCTTGAATGAGATTAAATCTTCATTTAATTCCGTTTTAATGATTTCATTCAGAACTTTCATTGATGCTTAGAGAGAAAAAACTTCATTTATTCGAGCCACATGAAATCCATTTTCATGAATTTGCTTAAATGCATTACTGTCCTCGTCTAATGCAGGGTTTGTATGATTTAGGTGAATGAAATACACTTTGTTTTTTTCCTTAGATGATAAGTTTTTTAACAAACTCATTGACTCAATAATAAATGGATGTGGAATTTCAGAAATATCTCTATGGTTGATTTCTTCTCCATCATAAAAGGTGCCATCAATAAATGCATAATCTACTTTAGAAATTTCCTGAATGATACTTACGTCCCATTTGTCCCATTTATCAATGTCTGGAATGAATAAAGCAGATCGGGTTTCGCCTATAATCTTGTATCCAACAGTTTCGGAATATTCATCTCTATGCGGAACAACAATGGGAAGAACCTTGAGGTTTTTATCTAAAAATACAGTGTCTCGTTTACTCAAATCCTTTAACTTGATATTTTTATTTTGAACGAGTTTTTCCCAAGGACCATTTGTTTCTAGGAAATTTTTCATTCTAGACAATGCATACACATTTATGTCTCTAGCAGATACTCCTTCTTTCCCAAGATACATTAGACCCGTATAATGGCCAATATGAGCATGAGTTAAAAATATGCCATCAACAAGTTTTTCTGAAGTTCCGAGTTTGTTTAAATAATTAAGCTGCTCTGAAATATTTGGCGTCGCATCAATCAGGTATTTTGTGCGTGAGTTAGGATTTATAACACCCATTGAACAGACTTTTCTATTCTTTTTATCTTGGTCCATAAGCTGCGAACAACACTCTTTTAGACAGCCGATTTGTGGCGAACCTGCATCCTGAATGGTCCCAAGTATAACAATCGATGTTTCTTTTAGTCGGTCTATTTTGGAGGAAGATTTTACGGTTTTGGTGATTGTTTTTACATCAGGAGATGTGCATGAAACAAGTATGGCAACAAACAACAATAGAACGCATAATCTACTCATCTTTATTTCTTCTTTAAAACCAGAGAATATACCATCGGTATATTGGACTCGAGATGTTTAATCCTGTATTTTCCCTTTGAAATTCTCACAGTATGTCGGAAGCAATCGTAAGGAGAATAATCATATTCTTTAAAAGATAATAAATCCATTTCATTATTCATTAAAGATGTAATGATTTCAGATAAACTATGGTTCCACCAAATAGAGGAAATCTCTTCTTTGGAATTAGGGGAAGCGTAACTTCCGTTTTCGACCTCCACATAGGGTTTTTCATTAAAATAAGAGTAGCTTATTTCCTTAAAATCGTCGTCGAACATCCATACACTAGGGTGAAAATCAACAATAGTAAATGTGTCTCCAGATTTTAAATGCTTTGAAATGACCTGTGCCCATTTATTGAGATCTGGCAACCATCCACAAATGCCATAGCTACAAAACACCATATCAAAGTCATGTGAATCAACCAAGTCTAGGTCATATATATTTGAACAAATAAATTCAGCATTAAAGCCCATCTCTTTTTTGATGTCTTCAGCATAAGAAATAGAAACAGGACTAAAATCTACACCAGTTACTTGAGCACCCAATTGTTCAAGACTCAAGGTGTCTAAGCCAAAATGACATTGGAGATGAAGTATTTTTTTGTTTTCAATATTCCCAAGTAAGCCAATCTCAAGATCATTTAAGGTGTTTTTACCTTTTTTAAATCCCTCTGTATCATAGAAATCAGAATTGAGATGTATTTTGGATCTCTGATCCCATGAATCACGATTAATTTCTAACCATTGTGAAGTGTCGCTATTCATAATTCTACACTCTTCCGTTCTTAATTTCTTCTACAATCTCTGGATTTAATAGTGTGCTGATGTCTCCGAAATTAGAAAAGTCTCCTTCAGCAATTTTTCTTAAGATCCTTCTCATGATTTTTCCAGATCTTGTTTTAGGTAAACCCGATGTAAATTGAATGCGGTCGAGTTTTGCTATGGGGCCAATTTTTTCAGAAATGATTTTATTAATTTCTAGCTCAATATTTTTGTTCCCGTCAGGGAGCTCTTTTAAGGTCACGAAACCATAAAGGGCATTTCCTTTTATATCATGAGGAAAACCGACTATAGCCGATTCAGCAACCATAGGATGCTCGTTTATGGCATCTTCGATGGGTGCTGTTCCGAGGTTATGACCAGAAACAATAATGACATCGTCCACTCGTCCCGTAATTCTGAACATGCCATCCTTATTTCTTTTGGCTCCATCACCAGTGAAATAATAACCAGGAAATGCCGTAAAATACGTCTCTTTATATCGTTTGTGGTCTCCCCAAATGGTTCTGGCAATAGAGGGCCATGGATATTTAATACATAGTTTTCCGACCAGGTCATTTTCATTGGATTCATTTCCATTTTCATCCATTAAAACAGGTTCGATTCCTGGTAGAGGATTTGTAGCAAATGTTGGTATTTGCGGAGAAATATGGGGTAGTGGGGAAATTAAGATTCCTCCAGTTTCTGTTTGCCACCAGGTGTCGACGATAGGACATTTTTTCTTTCCAATATTTGTGTTATACCATTGCCATGCCTCCTCGTTAATGGGTTCTCCTACAGTACCAATTATCTTCAAGCTGCTTAAATCATATCGATTTACGTGTTCAATAGATTCTTTGGCAAGTGCTCGAATGGCAGTAGGTGCAGTATAAAATTGATTGACTTTATATTTATCAATAACCTCCCAAAATCTACCTGGGTTTGGATAGGAAGGAACTCCCTCAAACATAAGTGTGGTTGCACCATTTAATAGAGGCCCGTAAACAATATAAGAATGCCCTGTGATCCATCCAATATCGGCAGTACACCAATACACATCATTGGGTTCATAGGCAAATACATTATTAAATGTATAAGCGGTGTATACCATATAACCACCTGTTGTATGAACCATTCCTTTTGGTTTTCCTGTAGAACCTGAAGTGTAAAGTATAAATAAAGGGTCTTCAGCGTCCATGTGAACAGCTTCATGCTTTTCACTGGCTTTTTCAAGTAAAGGTTTTAGGAAATAATCTCTATTGTTTTTCATTTTGATTTGAGTCATCGTTCTTTCTGCTACCAAAACTTTTTCGACGCAGGGACACTGCGTTAATGCTTCATCAACAATTCCTTTTAGATCTATTGTTTTATTACCTCTAAAACTCCCATCAGCCGTTATGACCATTTTGCAGCTGGAATCATTTACTCTTGCCGCAAGAGCTCCTGATGAAAAGCCAGCAAATATTACAGAGTGAACGGCACCAATACGAGCGCAAGCAAGAACTGATACTGCCAATTCAGGGATCATTGGCAAGTAAATCGCAACCCGATCTCCTTTGTTAATACCCATTTCAGAAAGTAAGTTGGCCATTTTACAAACTTTTTTGTGTAACACACTATATGAGATATGAGTGGCTTGCTCATTGGGCATGTTTGGTTCAAAAATGATCGCTGTTTGCTCTGATTTACGTTCTAGATGCCTATCGATACTGTTAAATGTAATATTTGTTTTTGCACCTTCAAACCACTTGAAGCTTGCTTCTTTCATATCACAATTCATGACCGTATTCCATGGTTTGAACCAGGTGAATTCTTTAGCTATTCCTTCCCAGAATTCAGTCTTTTTTTCAACAGAATTTTGGTAACTTCTTGTGTATTCTTCTCTAGTTCGGATATTATAACTCATTAGAATCTTATTTTGATGGTATTTATAAAAGTAAAGAGTTTCATTAAATTTCTCTAAATTTACTAGATAATGAATTGGAAAAAAACCATTTGGAAATATTTCCCTGATTTGTGGCAGTATTTGGTTATTGTAATCATATTTGTTTTTGCTTCAATTTTTTTCTTTTAAAAAACGAACTCTCCATGTATAATATCTACTCAATATCATTTGTCAAAACCATCACCTTTACATTTTTCTTTTGTCTATTTCAATTTGGATATGGTCAGGCCCAATTAGATTTTGTATCAAATCTAGATTATCAGGAACTACATGACGCTCAATTAAATGATGTCTGGGGCTATGTTGATGAAGTGGGCAATGAATACGCTGTTATTGGCACGACTAAAGGAACGTCAATTGTTGATGTAACTGACCCAGTTAACCCACAAGAAATATTTTGGTTAGATGGGGCTCAAAGCATTTGGAGGGATCCTAAGGTTTACGGTGATTATGCATATGTGACCACAGAAGCAGAGGTAGGGATGACCATAATTGATTTAAGCCCTTTGCCAGCGAGTTCAAGTTTAACGAGTACTGTTTTTATGGGAGAAGGTAGTATTACATGGGAATCTGCTCACAATTGTTTTATTGATGATATGGGTTTTCTTTATGTGTTTGGAGCGAATTACGGTGAAGGAGGAGCTATTATATATGATGTCAACACAACACCAATGATACCCGAAGAGGTTGGTATTTTCGACACATGGTATGTGCATGATGGTTATGCCAGAAATGACACGCTTTATTTGGCTCATGTCAATGATGGATTTCTTAGTATAGTTGATATTAGCGATAAGTCCAATCCTGTTCTTCTTGGTACTAAAATCACATCAAACTCATTTACTCACAATATATGGCCTTCAGATGACGGGCAGGTTGTTTACACTACAGATGAGCTACCCAATTCTTTTGTTACATCTTATGACATTACAGACCCAACGAATATTGTCGAATTGGATAGGATTCAAAGCTCACCAGGTGCAGACGTTATTCCACACAATACTTTTGTGGTTAATGATTATTTGGTAACAAGCTATTATGTAGATGGGATCACAATACACGATGCTAGTTATCCGTATAACCTTATTGAGGTTGCTGCTTATGATACTTATCCCGGACAAACACCTACTTATGATGGATGTTGGGGGGTATATCCCTATTTGCCTTCAGGAAATATACTTGGGGCAGATATGACGGAAGGTTTTTTTGTTTTAAGTCCAAATTATGAAAAAGCGGCATATCTTGAAGGTGTAGTAACCGATTTTTCAAATGCCTCAACTTTGAATAATGTTTCTATTGAGATCGTATCAAGTGATCAATATGAAAACACAAACACCAATGGTTTCTATGCATCAGGAATGGCAGCAGCAGGTAATTATGATGTTAAATATTCAAAGGTTGGTTATTTCCCTCAAACGGTAAGCGTTTCATTAGCACAGGGTGTCGTAACTATCCAGGATATTCAACTGGTTCCAATAGAGCAATTTAATGTGACGATAAATGTAATTGACGGGGGTGGGAATCCAATAACTGATGCTCAAATTTCACTGAATCATCCTTTAATTTCTTATAACGGTATAACAAATGGAATAGGTGAAGAGAACTTTAATTTATTTTATCAAGAGAGCTATGAACTCATCGTTGGAAAATGGGGTTACTATACTGAGTGCAGCAATCCAGTGATAAATACTTCTACAGGTGAAATTAATATTACATTAATGAATGGATACTATGATGATTTTTCATTTGATTTTGGTTGGACTGTAACAGGAAATGCTGAAACTGGGGAGTGGGAAAGGGGTATTCCGAATCCGACGACTAATACGGTAATGGGTAGCGATGTATTTGGAGATTGTGGTTCTATGGCCTACGTTACAGGAAATAAGATTAATGTTGACCCAGATTATGATGATGTTGACAATGGCATAACGATTTTAACTTCCCCTCAAATGGATTTGACTCAATATGCAAATCCTGCATTCAGGTTTAGTTATGCTTTCTTTTGTAATCATGGTCCTGAACTTATAGATGACACTTTAAGTTTTATGATTGGCAATGGATCTGAATTTGAAATATTTTATCAAGTTCTTCCTCCTCAGGGTGATCCTATGGTTTTTGAAGATTACTTCTTGATTATTCCTCAACAAACCTCGATAGCAATTACAAATTCTATGACTTTTAAAGTATTTATTTCTGATGTTGAACCACATGTTAATATTACAGAAGCAGCATTTGATTTCTTTCGGGTAGAAGAGGCATGGGGAATTGAAGAAGCAAATTCAAATACGTTTACGATATTTCCAAATCCAACAACGGAGAGCGCAGTCATAAAAGACGCTCCAATTGGCTCAAGCTACAATCTTATTTCTCCCAATGGAATTATATTGAAGAGTGGCATTATTTATAGTGATAGTCATTCTATTGAGTTAAAAAATATGTCTAGTGGCTTCTATTTTGTTTCAATCGACGGAGTACAGAAAAAAATAATTAAACAATAACCGAAAAGGACGATAATACAGTAAAGAATTATTTAAATTTGAAGGATATGTCAAAGCAAATATCGATAGTAGTTCCACTCTTTAATGAAGAAGAATCTTTACCTGAGCTTTTTACATGGATCCAAAGGGTCTTGTCTGATAATTACACGTACGAAGTGATTTTTGTCGATGATGGTAGTAAAGACAAGTCTTGGGATGTAATTGAAGGATTACAGAAAAAACATACAGAAGTTAGAGGGATTAAATTTCAACGTAATTACGGAAAGTCAGCAGCTCTTCAAAAAGGGTTTGAGTTGTGTGTGGGAGATGTTGTGGTTACTATGGACGCTGATTTACAAGATTCTCCAGAGGAAATCCCTGAGTTGTATGAGATGATCATGCAAAAGGATTTTGATCTTGTTTCTGGTTGGAAAAAGAAACGTCACGATCCGCTTTCTAAAACGATTCCCACCAAGCTTTATAACTGGGCAGCCCGCAGAATTACAGGAATTTATTTGCACGATTTTAATTGTGGATTAAAAGCATATAAAAACGCTGTGGTTAAGAGTATTGAGCTGTATGGAGATATGCATAGATATGTCCCAGCCCTTGCGAAATATGCCGGTTTTACAAATATTGGTGAAAAGATAGTGAAGCATCAGGCTCGTAAGTTCGGTGTTACAAAATTTGGTTTAAATCGTTTTTTGAATGGCCCATTAGATTTAATAACCGTTGCCTTTATGGGTAAATTCGGAAAAAAACCAATGCATTTTTTTGGTGCACTTGGGACCTTGATGTTTATTATTGGATTTTCACTAACCTTATATCTAGGAATAGATAAGATCTTTATTCATAAGACTGCGAGACTTTTGGCTGATAGAACCGAATTCTACGTTGCACTTGTCGCCATGATTGTTGGAGTCCAGTTTTTCATGACAGGGTTCATCTCAGAGTTGATTGGCCGAAATTCTTCTCATAGAAATGTATATTTAATCGAGAAAGAAATTTGAGATGAAGCTCAATTGGAATGTGGATGCATCATGGACACTCTTTATTGATAGAGATGGGGTCATAAATGAAAGGAATTTTAAGGGATATGTTTTAAACAAACAAGATTTCATTTTTAAAGAGGGTGTATTAGAAATCGCCAGATCCTTATTTTCAAAGTTTAAATACGTGGTTTTAGTTACCAACCAACAATGTATAGGCAAAGGTTTGATTTCAAGCGATGGCGTAAGAGAAATTCACAATTATATGGAATCGTCTCTCATTCAAAACGGAGCCAAGATTGATTTAATATTGGTTGCTCCCGAAGTTAGAGGAGCTAAGAACTCAACTAGAAAACCTCAGCCACATATGGGAATATTGGCGCAGAATAAAATGAAGAGTATTGATTTTTCAAAATCAATTATGGTGGGGGATACCGACTCTGATATTGAGTTTGGCAAGAATCTTGAGATGAAAACAGTACTTATTGAGTCATCAGAAAAATGCACATCAATTCCTGATGTTAAGATGGGTTCATTAATGGAATTAAATAAATGGCTTCAATGAAGGTTTTACTTTTCTTGTTTATTGGCGTTTTTCAATTTTCATTTGGTCAAAATAGTATTGATGATGAAGGCAGGAAGCAAGGTGAGTGGAAGAAGTATTGGGACGAATCAAAGCAAGCTTTGCAGTATAAGGGAACTTTTGTTAATGATAAACCTGTTGGACAATTTTGGTATTATTACCCTACATCGGAAGTTAGAGCGATAATCGAGCATATTAGTGAAAACCAATCTTTTGTTACTTATTATTTTAAAAATCGAGAAGTCATGTCTGAGGGCATGTATCTGAATCAAAAAAGAGATTCAATATGGATCAATTATAATAATTCGGGATTGACTTTATCAATAGAGAATTTCAAGAACGGTAAATTAGAGGGTAAAAAAGTCACCTTTTATATACAAAATCAGATAGAGAATGGCGATATAAAAGTGCTTTCAGAAACCTTTTATAAAGACAGTTTAAAATCTGGATCATATGTAGAACGGTTTTCAACAGGTAGAGTTAAACTGAGTGGTCAATATCAATTAGATCAGCCATTTGGTGTCTGGCGGAAGTACAATACAAAAGGTGTCTTCATTCAAGAATTTCGGTACAAAAATGGTTTGAAAAATGGCTGGGTGATTAATTTTAACGAGAATCAAGAGGTTATTCTTAAAGAATTGTATAAAAATGGAGAATTGCTAAGCGGTGATGTTCGAGTTAAATATCTTGAGACATGTAAATCGAAAGGAGTTGACCCCAATGATTAGATTTTGTAAATTTGAGTACAAGATATGTTGAAGTGGACGTATATATTTATTTTAGTGATGGGTGTTCTTTCATGTGGGAAAGAGGACAATGAGAAACCTTTGGTTTTTTTTGAAACTTATTATCCTCTAGAATTTGGAACCTACATTGATTATTACGTTCAAGAAATCACCCATGATGATCTTTCATCCATTCCTCACGATACACTTCATTATTACCTGAGAACTTTAATTGAGGATACTGTTATTGACAATGAGGGGAGGTTGGCTTATAAATACATACGTAAAACACGAATTGATACTTCGGACGTATGGCAGATTTCTGATGTCTGGACAACCTTAAAGAATGAAAATAAAATTGAGCTAACCGAAGAAAATAGAAGAAAAGTAAAGTTGGTATTGCCACCAAATGATTTTACCATGTGGGACGCCAACATATACAATTCCTTGAGTGCTATGAATTGTTTCTATGAAGATATTCATCAACCTTTTTCAATAAATTCCTTATCGTTTGACAGTACCATTCGTGTTCAGCAAGAAGATGTATTAAATCTCGTTGCCTATAAAAAGAAATATGAAGTATATGCGAATCATGTAGGACTAGTTAAAAAATACTATAAAGATTTAGTCATATCCAATTTCGATACTTTGAACATAACCTCGGGAACCGAGCTCATTTATAATTGTATTGATTTTGGCACCGAGTAATCAAAATAAGAAACTAAAAATCACTTTTTTTTCCGTTCTGCCTCCATTTCGAGGTGGTATTTCTAGCTTTAGCCAGATGCTTCTCCAAAACCTGAGTGGCATAGTCAATGTAGAATCATTTACTTTTTCTAAATTATATCCAAAAATATTATTCCCCGGGAAGACTCAAGAGGACGTCTCATTAAAAGGCACTGCTCCAAGAATCGTTTCTACCTTTAATCCTTTCACTTATCTCAGCGCACGTAGAGTGCTAAAGAGGACCAATCCAGAGGTGTTAATTGTGAACTATTGGATGACTATTTTTTCACCGATGTATGTTTTTTTCTCTCGTGGGTTTGATAAAAATGTATTAAAAGTAGCCTTGATACACAACCTCGTTCCTCATGAAAAAAGGTTTTTTGATCACTATTTCAATCGAATTTTTCTAAATCAGTACGATGCATTTGTTGTGTTATCTCAGCAAGTAAAAAATGAGGTTATGACTCACAAACCAGATGCGGCATGCTTGCATTTAAGTCATCCAAGTTATACACAGTTTGGTGCTTCATGTGACCATTTAAAAGCAAGGTTATCCTTAAGTATTCCGGAAAAAGCGAAAGTGATTTTGTTTTTTGGATTGATACGGGACTATAAAGGTTTGGATGTTTTGATAGATAGTATGAACCATTTAGATGAATCGTATTTTTTGGTCATTGCTGGCGAAATTTATGGTGATGATAAAATTTATCATAAGCTGATTGCTAATTGTAAAAACGCTAATATTATTATCAATGATGCCTACATACCGGACGATGAAGTAAAGGTGTATTTTAGTGCTGCTGATTTGTGCGTTCTACCATATAAGAAAGGCACGCAGAGTGGAGTACAGGCCATTGCGGATTCTTTCTGTACTCCTGTATTGGTTTCCAAAAACGGTGGTTTACATGAAAATATCACTGATGGAACAGATGGATTTATTATCGATCGTCTTGAAAGTCAACATTTGGCTGAAAAAATCAAAGATGTATTTGTTGGTGGAAAACTGAATATTGTATCAGAAAAGCTCAAAAAACTTCTGGTTCAAAAAGCCAATGAATGGCAACGTTTTGCCGAAGAGCTTATTGTTTTTCTCCAGAAGGAAAAGGAGAAAAAGTAATTTTAGATTTATTACTTTCTTTTATTTGTGATTTTAGTGTAGATATATTTGAATATAAATATTGTAAACTCTATATTTGCAGGCTTATTTAAACATAAATCTGAAATTAGATGCGTATTAAAGGATTCTTTTGGTTTTTAACCATTTTACTAACGGTTGTTTGCTTATATCAATTGTCATTTACTTGGGTGGCAAATAATGTTGAGGCAGATGCTGAGAAACAAGCCATTAGTATTGTCTCAAAAAAGAAAAAAGAAGCAATGGCCAATAACAATGGTATTGCGGTTATCGGGACAAATAATGATACCATCGATTTTAACAATCCTGAATCTGAAGAAATAGCCAAAGGGATCTTGATTAATCAAATCTTGAGATCTAAGGCAGATACAGAGGTATATCCCGTTTTAGGATCAACATTTTCTGAAGTAAAGAAAAGGTCGCTTGCATTTGGATTAGATTTAGTTGGCGGAATGAGTGTCACTCTAGAAGTGTCCGAACCGGAGTTTGTTAAGTCTCAGGTTAAAAACCAAAATGATATTTCTTTTACGAGTCCTTATGAGAAAGCCCTAACCAAATACGAGAATGACGGAACCCTTGATTTTATAAATTTATTCGTAGCTGAATTCCGTAAAGAAAATGGGAGCTTAATGTTAAACACTATTTTTTATGGTGAGAAGATTGAAATTACAACCAGTGACGATGATGTAATCAAACAGCTCAGAGAGTTGATTACCAAATCCATGGATGGTATTGAAAACGTGATGAGTAAAAGAATCAATCAGTTCGGTGTTGCTCAACCAAACATTCAAAAAGATGCTGAGAACAACCGATTGTATATCGAACTTCCGGGTGTTCAGGACGAAAAAACTGTTGCGGAAAAATTACAATCTACAGCGAATCTAGAGTTTTTCGAAACGTATGATTTTAGTCAATTTCAATCAGCATGGGACGCCGCAGATGCACTTTCGTCAAAACAAGAAGGGTTCAAAGAGGATTCTAGTTCTAAAGAGCCATCAGATATGGATTTAGAATTTGATGGATCAACCAATTCTTCTGATTTTGTTTCTTTGTCTAAACTTGTGGTAAAAACCCAATTTGATATATATGTTACAAATGATATAAACAAATCCAAGGTAGATGCTCTTTTGAATAGAAAAGATATAAAAGCCCAATTCGATTCCCAACTGCGATTTATGTGGGGTGCGGAAAAGGATTATGTAGATCAAAACAAAAAGAAAAAAGGTTGGTTCTTATATGCATGTAAGGTTCCTGAAAATGGAAAAGCAAAAGTAAATGGCAGCCACATTTCAAAGGCAAGTCAAGGTTACGATCAAATGACTGGAGACATTACGGTCGATTTAAGTATGAATGACGAAGGAGTTGATCAGTGGGGTAGAATGACCTCAGAAAACATCAACAGACGTGTTGCCATTTCAATGGATAATGTGGTTTACAGTGCCCCTGTAGTGAGAGGAGCGATTAATAACGGAAACACACAAATATCTGGAGATTTCACTTTTGACGAAGCCAATGATCTTGCCGGTCTTTTAAATGGTGGAGCTTTACCAGCACCATGTGTAATTAAAGAACAAACTAAGGTTGGACCAACGATTGGTAAAGAGAATACTCGAGCAGGTTTATTGTCATTTGCGATAGCATTTTTGGTGGTGTTTATCTACATGTATTTCTATTATGGAAAGGCAGGAATTGTTGCTGACATTGCGTTATTAGCGAATGTCATTTTTATATTTGGATCTCTAGCGTCATTTGGTGCAGTGCTTACGTTAGCAGGTATAGCAGGTATTGTATTAACCATAGGTATGGCGGTTGATGCAAATGTTCTTATTTTTGAGCGTATTCGTGAGGAGCAGACAAAAGGTAAAGACCTAGCTGCGGCTGTTAAAACAGGGTTTCAGAAGGCTTTATCTTCAATTATCGATGCCAACGTTACGACTTTATTAACCGCAATTGTTCTTAAAGTATTCGGAACAGGTCCTATTGAATCATTTGCAACTACCTTAATCATTGGTATATTTTCTTCTGTATTTGCGGCATTAATCATTTCAAGGTTGATCTTTGAATGGTGGCTGAGTAAGGGGAATTCAATTTCTTTTGATACCAAACTCACGAAAAATGCTTTCAAAGGATTAAATATTAACTTTTTGGATAAGCGTAAAATGACCTATGCATTTTCTGCTGTAATGGTTATTGGTTCGTTGGCTTTATTATTTACCCAAGGGATCTCTCAATCTGTTGAATTTACAGGAGGGCGAACCTATGGTGTCAAATTTGAAAAGTCCGCTGAAAATGACACAGAATTCATTAAGAAACAGCTTGCCAATTCAATGAAAGGCGCTTCAGTTGACGTGAAAACTAAGTCAAGTTCTTACAACGTTGAAATTACCACAAACTATCTTTTGAATAAGCAAAACGCAGAGCCTGAAGTAAAAGCGAAATTGGATGAGGCGTTAAAAAATTGTGAGTCTAAACTTGGTAAAGGAGTAATCCAGCCAGATTCTAGATTTGTTTCATCTAAGGTTTCAGAAGAACTAGAGACCTCATCTAAGATTTCGATTGCATTGAGTTTATTAATCATATTCGCATACATATTCATACGATTTGGTAAATGGCAATTCTCTATAAGTGCAATCGTTGCCTTATTCCATGACGTGATTATCGTTCTGGGATTGTTTTCTTTACTTGGAGGCATACTGCCTTTTAATATGGATATCGATCAAGCATTTGTAGCTGCGATCCTTACAGTAATTGGATATTCTATAAATGATACTGTGGTCGTCTTTGACCGTATACGTGAAGATCTTTCATGGAAGAAAGAGTCTGACTTCAAATCTGAGATAAACGGAGC
>ENA-OWPI01000327-OWPI01000327.1-marine-metagenome-genome-assembly--contig:-NODE-327-length-71435-cov-4.175790_pt1 | contig 71435 bp, 71 predicted proteins | sample MGYA00238138_ERZ651775 | MGnify/ENA primary metagenome ERZ651775 (study PRJEB26906, sample SAMN06265043) | marine metagenome | isolation source: Helgoland LTER site | place: Germany:Helgoland, sampling...
CTCTAATACTGAGCCCCTGGTGAGGCTCAACGTCGAGGGCCGGGGCGGCGCGTCTTCGCTCGGCGACAGGGTCGAGGCGATTGCGAATTTGCTCGGCGGGACACGGACTTGAGTAGACCGATAATTTAACGTTATGGGCAGCTATTTTTAAGAAAAATGATTTACGTCAAACACAACGTGAAAGAGTTCAACTTGGAAGGTGTGTGGACCTGTCACGCTTTCGTGCCGCCCCCGGTGCTCGTTTAAGCCACCTTTCGTTCGAAGGCGACAGGGCTTTTCCAGCCCAGAGCTGAGTGGCGGCGTCGCGGATTGTAGAAGCCGTTGATGTATTCGCAGATGGCCATCTCAGCCTGCCTGCGGGTGTCCCATGTGTCTCGCCAGATCAGCTCTGCTTTGATCGTTTTGAAGAACGTCTCAACCGCCGCATTATCATAGCAATTTCCTTTGCCGCTCATTGACGCCTTGAACCCGTGATTGCGCAAGATCTTTTGATAATCATGCGAACAATATTGGCTGCCACGGTCAGTGTGATGGATACAGCCTTTTGGTGGCGCTCGGAATGCAATGGCCATGTTCAAAGCTCGGATCGCCAAGTCACGCTTCATCCGGTTGCTGACCGCCCAGCCAATCACGCGCCGAGAATGCAGGTCGAGGATCACGGCAAGATACAACCAGCCTTCGCGCGTCCAGATATAGGTGATGTCACCTGCCCATTTCTGGTTTGGCTGATCTGCAATGAAGTTTCGGTCCAGCAGGTTGGGCGCAATGTTGAACTTATGGTTGCTGTCCGTCGTCACCTTGTGTTTGCGGGTTCTGATCACTGATATGCCGTTCTGGCGCATCAAACGCCCGACACGGCGATGACCGATATTCAGGCCAATCTCTTTCAGCTCTTCAGTCATTCGTGGGCGACCGTAACTGCCCAGGCTGAGACGCGACTGCTCTTTGATATGAGCCAACGTGACCAAATCAGATCGCTGCCTACGGCTGGCAGGGCGGTTGCGGAACGCACGCAAGCCGCGTGGACTGACATCCATGACATGGCACATCCGGCCAATGGAAAACGTAGATTGGTGCTCTTCGATGAACTTAAACCTCACGGCTTTTGGCTCGCAAAGAACACCGTGGCCTTTTTTAGGATCTCCCGCTCCTCCTTGAGAATGCGGTTCTCGCGCCGAAGTCGGTCATTCTCTTGGGCCAGTCCCAAATCCTCATTCGACACTACGTCCGTGTCTCGGTGTGCCGTGATCCACTTGTTCAGCGTCGACATACCGACACCCAGATCGTCAGCCACCTGTTTGCGTGTCAGCCCGCTGGTCAGCGCGATACGCACCGCATCCTTGCGGAATTCGTTCGTCCGTTTCAGTCCCATAGTCAGTCTCCTTTGTTGCAGTAAATGCTATCAAAGGGGCGGCATCAAACCGCGACAGGTCCAGTACTTACTAATTAAATCAATGCATTAGGTGACTAAAGTAATGTCATATGAGTCCGTGTGGGGGCACCATTTTCATATCCAAATTTATCCAATGACGTCCAAAACACCTTGTGTTATAAGGGTTTTGTTCCTTCTTGTTTTCCAGTGCCATCTTATGGTGCTTGATACGATACCCCCCAGTTTGGGGGTGTTCGTGGCGGTATCGAGTTTAGTTCGGAAAAGTGATACCCCCAGCCATGCGATTATCGGATATTTAGATCAAAAATCTAAAGCTGCGCGAAATGGCCTGCAAACGCTCTCTTAGTTCAAGCGACCTTTGGTTTCAAAAACCCTGACGGCGGACAACTTCAGAAATGGCGCAACAGCGTTGGGTGCACTGCGCGTGCACCAGACGTGCACTAGACGTGCACCGACTCAGTGGAAGTCGCGGCTTTTGGGGATGATGCGCAGGTTTCTTGGATGTGTCGGGCTAGGGTTGGACTGCGGGCGTTGTGGGGTGTCTGACGCCGTAGCAAGACGTGCCAGCGCATCGGTTTTATCCTCAAGATGCTGCGCCACCACATGGATGATTTCGACGTCGCGCTGCACGTAGCCTTCGATCAGCAACAGTCGCGATTGCATGACGGTTTTGCGGTAGGTTTCCATCATTTTGGGCCAGACCACGAGGTTGGCCACGCCGAATTCGTCCTCAATGGTGATAAAGCACACGCCCTTGGCCGTGCCTGGTTTTTGGCGGATCAGAACAAGCCCTGCCATTTTAATCTTTTGCCCATGTCTGGTCTGTAACAATTGCTGCGTGGTCACGAATCCCTGTTTGGTCATCGATTTACGTAGAAAGGACATTGGATGCGCTTTGAGTGAGAGCCGCATGGTTTGGTAATCGGCCACCACCTGTTCGCAGGTGGGCATGACGGGCAGGGGGACGGTCGCCTCTGTGCCCTCATCCGCGTGGCCTTGGAAAAGGGGCAGATCGGGTGCGTCGCGCAGGCCCTTTGCCTCCCATAGCGCTTGCCTGCGATCGATGAAGAGTGAGCGCATGGCGTCGGCCTCGGCCAGTCTGTGCACATGGGCGGCTGAGACTTTGGCGCGCGATTGTAGGTCTGCGATGTCGCGGTAGGGCTCATTGCGGGCGTGCATGATTTTGGCGGCGGCGTCGCTACGCAAGCCGCCCACTTGTCGTAGGCCAAGGCGGATCGCCCAACCGCCTGTGCTGATCGGCTCTAACGTACTGTCCCAGTCGGAGAAGTTGATATCGGGCGCATGCACGATCACGCCGTGATTTTGCGCATCGCGGACAAGTTGTGCGGGTGCGTAAAACCCCATCGGTTGAGAATTCAGCAGGGCCGCGCAGAAGGCATCGGGGAAGTGGCACTTGAGCCAGCTTGAGACATAGACCAGTTGCGCGAAACTGGCCGCGTGGCTTTCGGGAAAGCCATATTCGCCAAAGCCCTTGATCTGGTTGAAGCAGCGGACAGCGAAGTCTTCTGGATAGCCACGTGCAACCATGCGTCCGACCATCTTTTCCTCAAGCAGGCCGATGGTGCCTGTGGAGCGGAAGGTGGCCATGGCCTTGCGCAATTGGTTCGCCTCTTTGGAGTTGAACTGCGCGGCCTCCATCGCGATTTTCATTGCCTGTTCTTGGAAAATCGGCACGCCAAGGGTGCGCCCGAGGATTTTCTTCAGTTCGGCGGGGTCGTGCGGGTCTGCAGGGGCAGGGTATGCGACGGGTTCGATACCTTGACGGCGACGCAGGTAAGGGTGGACCATATCGCCTTGGATCGGACCAGGGCGGACGATGGCGGTCTCGATCACGAGGTCGTAGAAGGTGCGCGGGCGCAGGCGTGGGAGCATGTTGATTTGCGCCCGGCTCTCGATTTGAAAGACGCCGATACTGTCGCCTTTGCACAGCATATCGTAAACGCGGCTGTCCTCTTGCGGTACGTTGGCGAGGGTCAGGTCGTGACCGTAATGGGCGCGGATCAGATCAAAACATTTGCGGATGCAAGTGAGCATGCCAAGAGCGAGGATGTCGACCTTGAAAATGCCAAGCGCTTCGATATCGTCCTTATCCCATTCGATAAATGTCCGGTCTGCCATGGCGCCATTGCCGATGGGGACGGTCTCCAAAAGCGGGGTTTCTGTCAGGATAAAACCGCCCACATGCTGGCCCAAATGCCGCGGCATGCCGATCATTTGTTGGGCCACGATGATGGTGCGGCGCAAGAGCGGGTCAGAAAGGTCGAGGCCCGCTTCCGACACATGCGAGCCGTCGACGTTTTTGCCCCACGATCCCCAGATGGTTTTCGAGAGGGCGGTGGTGACGTCCTCGGATAACCCCATGACTTTGCCCACCTCGCGGATCGCCGAGCGGGGGCGGTAATGGATCACGGTCGCACAAAGCCCCGCGCGGTGCCGCCCGTAGGTTTTGTAGATATGCTGGATGACTTCTTCACGCCGCTCGTGTTCAAAATCAACGTCGATGTCGGGGGGCTCAATGCGGTCTTCCGAGATGAACCGCTCGAATAGCAGGTCGTTCTGCGCAGGGTCCACGGCGGTGATCCCGAGGCAATAACAGACGGCGGAATTGGCGGCTGAGCCGCGCCCTTGGCACAGGATTCCCTCTTGCCGCGCGAATTTCACAATGCTGTCGATGGTCAGGAAATAGTTTGCGATATCCTTGGCTTGGATCATTGCGAGTTCTTTGTTGATGGTCGCGGTGACATCATCGGGGATGCCGTTTGGGTAACGTTCAGCGGCCCCTTTGAGGGTGTTGAGACGGAGTTGCTCAAGGGAGCTGCGCCCCTTGGGAAGGACCTCATGGGGGTACTCGTATTTCAGTTCTTCGAGCGAGAATTGGCAGGCCTTGGCGATCTTGAGGCTGGCTTTGATTGCGTGCGGCCAACGGGCGAAAAGGCGGGTCATTTCGGCGGGCGATTTGAGGTGGCGCTCGGCGTTGGCCTGCAAAAGTCGCCCCGCTTTGTGGATGGTTGTCTTTTCGCGGATGCAGGTCATCACGTCTTGCAGGGCGCGCCGTTCGGGGGCGTGGTAGAGCACGTCGTTGGTGGCCAAAAGCGCGAGGCGATGGTGGTCAGCGAGGGCGTCGAGGCGGTTAATCCTTGCGGTGTCGTCTCCGGTGTAGTGGTAGCTGGCGGCGATGTGGCTGAGGCTTGGGAGCCGTTTTATCAGGGCGGGGAGGCGCTTGGTAAAGCGCGAGAGGGCGCGGGGCGGGATGGCGATGAGGATGCAATCTTTGGTGTGTGTCGCCACGTCATCAAGGGTCAGGTCGCACACACCTTTGGCCTGCCATGCACCGTCTGGATCGCGCATGCGCCCCTTGGAAATCAGGGCGCAGAGGCGGCCATAGGATGCGCGGTCACGCGGGTAGGCGAGGAAGGTGTCGCCTGTGATGAGGGCGATGCGGGTACCTGTGATCGGGCGGATGTTGACAGATTTCGCGTGGGTATAATGGCGCACGGCGCCTGCGAAGCTGTTGATGTCTGCGCAACCGAGTTGGTCGTAACCTTGCGCCCAAGCGGTGGTGGCAAGGTCCACGGCATCAGATGCGCCGCGCAAAAAGGAAAAGCAGGTGGCAAGACCAAGCTCGACAAAGGGGGCGGGCGGATTTGGCGTGTATTCACCGTCCTCAGGGATGGAGCGACGCTCAAATGCGTGGTCGTTTTCAGGCATGGGGTGTAAGGGGCTCTGCCCCCGCCCTTACGGGCTCCCCCGAGGTATTTTTGATCAAAAGAAGCAGGGATTTATTAACCATCGCGCGGTATCTTAACCCTACGGTACAGGCGGAGGCGCCGATGACCGTATCAGGAGAAGGCGTCTTGCTGCCTATCATGGGGGCAAGACGCTGCTTCCCGTTTCTTCTGATCAAAAATACCTCGGGGGAACCGCCAAGGGCGGTGGGGGCAGCGCCCCCTAATCTTACAAAATCAAATACGCCGCAGGCGTGCCTTTGGGTCATGCGAAGACACCGTGCACGAACCAGCGGGGAGTATTGCCGCGCGCGTCACCAAGCACGCCTTCGCGGTAGAGCCAGAACCGTCGCGCGGTTTGGCTTTCCACATTATAGTAATCGCGCAGCCGCGTGCCGGGCATGTCGCGCCACCATTCAGGGGCGATCCGCTCTGGCCCTTCAAAGCGCACGACGCGGTGGGTGATTTTGCGCCAGACGAATTGCGCGGGTGGTCCTTCGGGGACCGCGTAGAGCACGCGGACCTCTTCGGGGTGATCAAAAAGCTTGATGGGCCGTTTGATTGCAGGGCTTTTTATGGGCGCGGGGGCATGCAGGGCTGTGGCCCAGATTTCGGCCCGCTCTGGGATGTGGCTCGGGTGCGATCTGGGTCGTGTGATCGTTTTAGCCCCAAGCCGTGCCGAGAGCCTGTCGATCATCTGGGCAAGGGCGGCGCCTGTTTCGCCCTCACCGTCAAGGCGCGATTGGTGCAGGTTCAGTTTTTCGATCACCGTGGCCGCGAGCGTGATCAGGTCAAAGCCAAAGCCGGGGTCGATTTTTTCGAGTTTATCATCAAAGAGTTTGAGCAAGTGGTCCGCGTCGCGGCTGGCTTGCGCTGTGGCCACGCTGATTTCGCGTACCTCGCCGTCGGTCCGAAAGACCGTGACGCAAATCCGCCTTGTGCCAAACCCAGACTTTGCCATTTGCGCGCAAAGGGCCTCGCAGAGTGCGGGCAGGTGGGCCGTTGGATCTTGTACTGCTTCGGGCAGGTTTGCCTGCACGCTAAAGCGCGGTGGTTCCTCGGACGCGCTAATCGGTTCGGCCAGTTGCCCCAGTATTTGATCGAGCCTTATCAGTGGGTTTTGCGCGAGGGCCGCCCGACTAAACCGCCGCGCCAGCGAGATGCGCGGCACGGCTATCAGGTCGCCCACGGTTTTTAATCCCAATCTGTGCAGGAGTTGTATGGTGCCCCCGTCGAGCCGCAGGCTGCGCACGGGCAGGGCGTTCATGCGGGGGATCAGGTTTGCCGCCGTACAGATTTCGCGCACGCCCCCCATGTGCGACAACGCCCAAGCAGCCCCGTGCGTGGGGGCTGTGGCGAGGTTGGCTGAGAGGCCGAGGCCCGCGAGCCGTTCTTCCATGTCGCGCAGCATGGCCGCTTCGCCGCCAAAGAGGTGATCGCAGCCTGTCGTGTCGAGCACCAAGCCTGCCGCACCGTCCGTGGCCGTCCAAGGACACCAGCGCCGCATCCAGAGCATGAGCCGTGCGAGGGCCGCTTGATCGCCGCCGACATCCGCATATTCGATCCGCAAGTTGGGGCAGAGTGCCCGCATGTCCACGATCCTAGCGCCGATATGCACGCCTTCGACCTCGGCTGCGCGGTTGCTCGCATAGACGATGGGGCCGTGGGTGCCCTCAGTCGCGAGCACGAGGGGCAGATCTTCGGGTGGTCGTTGGCTATGTTGCGTGGACCAGCGCAGCCAGCGTTCCATCGCGAAATGTGGCAAATGGATCGCCGTGATCCGCCGTGTGAGCGCGTCGGTGCGGGTATCCTCGACACGCGTGAGGGGGGCGGCGTTCACCTTATATGGCGCCGTGGGCGGTGTGCCGACGGGGCTAAAGCTCTCAGGTGTGGCCTCTTCTTGCGCGGGTGTGTCGGCTGTGGCTCTGCGCGTCTCGCTTTCCAACGCCCCCCGCAGGGCCGCAATGGCCTTGGCCAATTGGTCGGGGTCCGCGTGTTTGCGCGGTTTGGCGGGGTGTGGGAAGGCAAGGACAGGCAGCGTGTCCTTGAGGGTCATGGTTTAGAGTGCCTCCCTTTGCAGGGGCGCGGTTTGGCGGTCGATCCCGTGGTCAAAGTGCAGCCCGTCGCGGTCGTGATGCACCACCCATTCGCCTGGTGTCCGCCAGCGCGCGCGGAAAAGTTCGGCCCGCCAGAGCGGTTGCCCCGGTGCATGGGCGTCATAAGGGTTGTTCATCGCGGGCAGGGAGCCCACCCGCCAGCGCAACCGTGCAGCACTCAGGTTCGGGTGGCCCGCGTGACGAATGAGCCAAGCGGGCACGTTATGTGCCTCAGACCTGAGCGCCAGCCGCTTGGTCGCAGTGAAGTCGAGCATGGCAGGATCGCCCCAGACCTCGCCGATCACGCCGCCAAGCTCGGGGCAGCGCAGCCCTTCCTCCATCGCCCAAAGCAGATCGCGGGCGTTTGAGACATCGACGTGAATCAGTTGCATGGCATTGGGCAGCCCTGCCAGATAGGGCCGCCCTGTTTCTTTGCGCGACAGCCTGTCTTGTACCCAAAGCACGGGTTTACCCCCTGCGTTCAGGTGTGCGGCCGCAAAGGCGATGCTGGCCCCGTCGCTGGTGTGATCGCTAAAGACCTCGGCCAAGGTCGCCTCAACGGCCACGGTTTTCGCCCGCGCGCGCAGCCGTTGTGTAGTGGATTTGGGCGTGGTCACGGGCGGGCTCCTTTCCTAATGTTCTCTTTTTGTTCTACACCTGAGTCGGGTGTTTCGTCAATTCTTACATCCCCTATTGTGCAGACCCAGCACTTGGGTCAGATTGCGCTTATGCGCCATTTCGCTTTGCTTCTCACTGTCTGTCCTGCGGCCTTAATGGCCGAAATTCCGCGCCCTGTGGTGGATGCGGATTACGCGTCTGTCCGCTTTGAAGAGGCGATGTTGGGGCGCGATTTATTTTACGACCCGATCCTGTCGGGCAACCGTGAGGTGTCTTGTGCGACCTGTCACCACCCTGCGTTTGGCACAGGCGATGGGCTGTCGTTGGGCCTTGGGGATGGTGGCATTGGTTTGGGGCCAAAGCGGGTCGCGGACCCTCAGAATATGCCTCAGGACCGCATCCCAAGGAACGCGCCTGCGCTGTTTAACCTTGGCGCGCATGAGTTTACGCGATTGTTCCATGACGGGCGGATCGAGGTTGACCCAAACCGCCCCGGTGGCATTCGCACGCCGCTAGATGCGGATATGGCTGTGGGGTTTGCCTCATTGCTGTCTGCCCAAACGATGTTCCCTGTCCTGAGCCCAGATGAGATGGCGGGCCATTACAATGAGAATGATATCTCAAAGGCCGTGCGCCGCGGTGTGATCACGGGGACGGGCGGTGCATGGGATTTGATCGCTAAGCGCGTGGCCGCAATCCCTGTCTATGCTGATGCCTTTGCCAAAGTTTACCCTGACCGTCCTGAGATCGCCTTTACGGACATCTCGAACGCGATTGCAGCCTTTATGGAATGGGAATGGCGGTCTGATACGGCGCCCTTTGATGCGGTCTTGCGCGGCGAGTTGACCTTCGAGGGTGACGCGGCAGATGGCATGGCGCTGTTCTACGGCGAGGCAGGGTGTGGCACGTGCCACGCGGGCCCATTCCTGACGGATCAAGACTTCCACGCGACGGGGCAGCCCCAGATCGGGCCGGGTAAAGCGGCGGCCTTCGAGGATAATGCCCGCGACGAAGGGCGGTTTCGGGTAACGGGACATGAGAGCGATCTTTATGCGTTCCGCACGCCATCCTTGCGCAATGTGATCCAAACGGGGCCTTACGGGCATGCAGGGGCCTATAGCGATCTGCGTGAATTCTTGACCGCACATGCAGACCCAAAGGCGGCTCTGGACAGCTACGCGGCCACAAGCGCAACCCTGCCTGAGATGCCAGTGGAAGACCTCGTTGAAGATTTCGCGCCGATTGCAGCGGCGGTCAAAATACCAACCATAACGCTAACGCAGGCCGATATCACTGCTCTCGTCACGTTTTTGGAAACGCTCTCGGACCCCATCGCGCTCAATGGGCGGCTTGGTATACCGACCACCGTTCCAAGCGGTTTGCCTGTGGCTTTTTCCGAGTAAAAATATGCCTGCCAGAGGCGGCTACGGACGCAAGACTTGGCGTGTGTCGGCGGGCAAAACCACCTCCGACACCCGCCCATCAGGCCAAGTCACACGGACCTGTGCCTGCGCCGCATCCCCAAGCCCAAAATGTAGCGGGCCTGCCTGACCACTGGCGTGACCGCCCCCAACAGTAAGCTGTTGGGCCTGCCCATTCACAGTTACACGGGCGCCAACGGCTTGGGTGTTGGGGCCGTCCATGCGCAGATCAAGGGCGATCCAATGGCCCGCATCAGGCGTGACATTGCGGTAAAGTTCGATGGGCGCACGGCGGTTGGACACCAAAAGATCAAGCCTGCCATCCCCGTCGAAATCGGCCAAAGCAGCACCGCGAGAGCGTTCCGTCGTGGCAATGCCAGCCTCAGAAGCGGCCTCGGTAAAGGTGCCATCTGCATTTTGCATCAATAGATTATTGGGGTCCGCCATTGCCATTCCGGGCATCTGGTCGACATTGCCCTTGGCCAAGAACAGATCATCGCGGCCATCGTTGTCGATATCACCAAATTGGGCATGCCAGCCCGTCGAAGGGCGGCCATCTTCGCCCGTGTGGGGGCGGTGGGCATAGGTGCCAATCGCAAACGGAGCAGCGGTGTAGGAGCCATCTTTTTGGGCCAATTGCATCAATTGATCCCCCATCGAAGTGAGGACAATCTCGTCGCGCCCGTCGCCTGTAATATCGCGGGACGCAATGCCCATGCCCCAAACCATCAGCTTGGTCCAACCATCCTCGGGGGTTAAAAACCGCTTGGTGGCAATATCCCACATCTGCTCTTGGCCAGCTTTAATATAGTAGTGCCGGTCGTTGGAAATGCGCAGACGAAGCGTCTCGGTTGCGTCGTAAGCAGCCAACATCGAGAGGGCGCAAAACCCAGGCTCCAGAACGGTCTCTGTGTAACCTTGTGCCTGTGGCGCAAGGATACTGTTGCTATCGCATGTGCCAAACGGACCCTCGGGATCAAGGCGGTCCACGTAATTGCCAATGGCCATCGTTGGGCGATCACCCTCCCACCATGCGGTAAAGCTGGTGGTCCATTGATCGTGGGTCGGGATGCCCCAGTCTTCGGTCACATCGGTGAATGTGCAATCGCCATGGCCCTGCAGCACCTGATTGGGACCAACACGCATGACAAACAGATCAAGGTTGCCGTCGCCGTCGATATCAAGCGGGTAGGCGCCTGTGGTGGCCAAATTTTCTGGGAAATTTGTAGCCGTGAATTGAAAGTCGCCGTCGTTTTGCCAAAGGGCGGCAGGGCTCTCACCACCAGCCGCAAAAACATCAGGGCGACCGTCATTGTTGCAGTCGAACACCGACACGCCACCGCCGACAAAATGCTCCCAACCGCCTGTGTAGCTGTGCCCGCCAAGAGCAGCGCTGTGGTCTTCAAAAAGCGGGGCGGCAAAGCTGGGCGAGGCCAAAAGGCAAAGGGCGAAGCGGCGCATTAGGATTTGGTCTCCGAGAGGGCGGCGGTTGTGATTTCAGACAGCGCAAGCGCTGTCGCGCCTCTTGCCCAGACCAAATCACCCCAGCCATGAATTTCCACAGGGCAGGGCGCGCGCCCGTCTGACAGGGTCAGGCTCTGCATGTCTTTCATCACCGATTCCGCGTAAAGGTAATCATAGCGCATCCGCTCGCCTGACAGGATAATCAGCTGCGGATCAAAGAGTTGTACGACATTTGAGAGGCCAACTGACAGATACCGTCCCGCCCGTTGAAAGATCGTGACCGCGGCCTTGTTGCCGTCTTTGGCTTGGGCATAAAGCGCCTCAAGGATGCTATGTTGGCTTTGTACAAGCGTATGGGGGCGGTCGAGCGCAGTGGTCGCTTCGCGGGCCAAGGCGTAGTCGGCGAGGTATGCCTCTAGGCAGCCGCGCTGCCCGCAACGGCACAATGCGCCGTCGAGTTGCACTTTGGTATGGCCAAGCTCCAGCCCCATGCCGCGCGAGCCGCGGAAAAGCTGGTTGTCGATCACGATACCCATGCCGACGCCATGTTCAATCGTGACCACCGCAAAGTTCGACAAATCGCGCCCTGCGCCAAACCACAATTCGGCCAGTGTCAGCATATTGGCGTCGTTATCAACATAAAGCGCGACGTTGTGACGGGCGGTGAATCCTGCGGTCAGGTCCACATCGCGTTCGGTCAGGAATGGCGACCAGACCACGTTGCCTGTGGGGTGATCGACAATACCAGAAAGGCCAACGGCCACGGCGCTAATTTCATCCATCGATTTCCCAGCAGAGCTGAGCAGGGCCGCGATCAGTGTATCCATCTCGTCGAGGATGACAGAGAGCACTTTGCGGGTGTGAGGTGTGACAAAGGACGCATCAGCCAACACGTTGCCCGCAAAGTCGGTAAGGACGGCCGTATGGGTTTCGTCCGAGAGCTTGATGCCGATCACATGTTTGTAGTCTGGCACAACCTCGAGGGCGACAGGCGGGCGGCCTCTGCCATGTTCGCGGGCCAGTCCTTCGACCTCACGCAGCATGCCGCGTGCGATCAGATCGGCGGTCAGGGTGGTGGCAGACCCTGCACTGATTCCCAAGGCGCGGGTCACATCGGCACGGGCAGCACGGCCAGCGGCGCGCACATATTCAAAGATTTGCTGGCGTAATGTTGTTGTATCACGTCCCAAAACCGGCAAAATAGGGCCGCAGCCCGTAGGGGCGTCGGCATTATCGCCTTGTTTTATTGGGTTACCATACATTTTTCAGTGTCCAAAATAAAAATGCTGCAACTGCACAATTGTTGCCGCAATTTAGGTAGATTGGCGAATAAATTTGCGCCCGACTACCCGTAAAGTGAAAATATTTGTAATTTTCCTAAATTTTTATTTTGACAACTGAAGTAAATACGCCATGCTGGTGCAACAGGGCCAAGCGGCCTTTGTTCTTGCATCTGTGCAAGCACGCATATCTGGGAGGATTACATGCATAAGTCTATTATTGCCGCAGCAATTGCGGTTGTTGGTTTTAACTCTGCTGCCGTCGCTGAAGGCATGAAAATTGGTGTATCTTGGGCAAGTTTCCAAGAAGAGCGCTGGAAGATTGACGAAGCGGCTATGGTTGCGGCGATTGAAGCGAATGGCGATACATATGTATCCGCTGACGCGCAGTCTTCTTCTGCCAAGCAGTTGACCGACATTGAAGCTTTGATGGCGCAGGGCGTGAACGCTTTGATCATCAACGCATGGGACAAAGACGCGATTGCACCAGCAATCGACGCGGCTGCAAACGAGGGTATCCCTGTTGTTGGCTACGACCGTCTGATTGAGGATGACCGTACATTCTATCTGACATTCGACAACATCGGTGTTGGCGCGATCATCGCTGAAACTGTGATGGCAGAAGTACCAGCTGGTAACTATGCGATCATCAAGGGTGACCCAGGTGATCCGAACGCAGCATTCCTTCTTGAAGGCATGATGTCCGTAATCGGTGATGCGGTCACTGCTGGCGATATCAAAATTGTTGGTGAAGCATTCTCCGACGGTTGGAAGCCAGAGAACGCACAAAAGAACATGGAGCAGATCCTGACAGCAAACAACAACATGGTTGACGCTGTACTGTCCGAGAACGACGGCATGGCTGGCGGCGTTGTTGCAGCATTGTCCGCACAGGGTCTTGTGATCCCAGTGGGCGGCCAAGATGGTGACCTTGCTGCGATCAACCGCGTTGCACGCGGCGCACAGACTGTGTCCGTTTGGAAAGACTCCCGTCAGCTTGGTACGGCTGCCGGCAACATCGCTTCTGCTCTCGCAGCAGGCGCAGCACTTGACAGCATCGAAGGTGCAACCAAGTTCTCCGGCGGCGAAAAAGGCATTGAGTTGAACGCAATCTTGCTTTCACCAACACCTTTGACACGCGCAAACCTGAACGAAGCAATCGACGCGGGCCACATCTCGAAAGAGCAGGCTTGTGAAGGCGCAATTGCTGGCGTGATGGGCTGCGAATAAGTCGATCTCGGCAAGCGCGGGGCGCGTCCCTGCGCTTGCCACCCCTTTTAGAATTCTCCTGATGACGCCCTCAACGGGCACAATACGCAGCCTACGCTTTAGTGGGTTCTCTTGGCGTATGCCTCTCAATGAATGGACGAGGACATGACTGATACCAATACCACCAACCCTGCGACCCAAACGAACCTGTCGCCTGTGGCCAAATTTCTACGTGCCACTGAGCTTGATACGCGTTTGCTGGGTATGTTCGGCGCGCTGGCCCTGATTTGGCTGGGCTTTCACTATTATGGTGTAATTTTCAACGATTTTGGTGCGTTCTTGACCGCTCGTAACCTGTGGAACCTGTCGGTTCAGACCTCATCCATCGGGATTATGGCGACCGGCATGGTTTTGGTCATCATTACCCGCAACATTGACCTGTCGGTCGGCGCACTTGTCGGTGTCACCGGCATGACGATGGGTATTTTGCAGGTAGATATTCTGCCGCAATACCTTGGGCTTGGTAATCCGTTCATCTGGATCATCACTGTGATTTTCGGGATCACCGTTGGTGCAACAATCGGCGCCTTCCACGGCTGGTTGATCGCCTATCGCGGTATCCCTGCGTTTATCGTGACACTGGGTGGTTTGCTTGTGTGGCGCGGCTCGGCCTTCTTGGCCAATGGCGGCAAGACGATTTCGCCTGTGGATAGCACTTTCCAACTGCTTGGCGGTGGCCCTTACGGTGCTGTTGGCGAAACAGGGAGCTGGATTGTTGGTATTATCGCCTGTCTTGGCATCCTTTGGCTGACTGTTGCTGGTCGTCGCAACCGTGTGCAGCATGACTTCAAATTGCGTCCAATGTGGGCCGAGGTTTTTGTCAGCGGTGCCGCAATGGCGATGGTCATTGGTGCGGTTCTATTGGTGAACTCTTATCCTTGGCCGATTGGTATTGTGAAGCAATACACGGCTGCCAATGGCATCACGACAGACCCTGCGACATTGGTGATTAGCCACGGTTTTGCGATCCCTGTTCTGATTTTGGCGGGCGTCGGTATCATGATGACGATCCTGATGACCAAGACCCGCTTTGGCCGCTATGTTTTCGCCATCGGTGGTAACCCTGAGGCGGCTGCCCTTGCGGGTATCAACGTCAAATGGATGACGATGCGGATTTTCGCGCTGATGGGTGCGCTGGCTGGTCTGGCTGGTGTTGTGGCCTCTGCGCGTCTGAACTCTGCGACCAACGCGCTGGGTGTGCTTGACGAGCTTTACGTGATTGCCGCAGCCGTGATCGGCGGCACCAGCCTTGCTGGCGGTGTTGGCACAATTTACGGCGCGATCCTTGGGGCGCTGGTGATGCAAAGCTTGCAGACGGGCATGGTCTTGATCGGCTTTGATACCTCTGTGCAGCAGATCGTTGTGGGCTCGGTTCTTGTGCTCGCTGTTTATCTCGACAACCTCTACCGCAACCGCGCAAAGTAAGGGCAAACCAATGACTGATACACAAAAGACGCCGCTCGTTGCGCTCAAAGATATGTCGATTTCCTTTGGCGGGATCAAGGCGGTGGACCATGTTTCCATTGATCTGCATGCAGGTGAAGTTGTGGGCCTGTTGGGCCATAACGGTGCGGGCAAATCGACGCTGATCAAGTGCCTCTCAGGTGCCTATCAAGCGGATCACGGCGAGATTTACGTTGAAGGTAAGAAGGTCAAGATTGAAAACCCGCGCGATGCGCGGGCGCAAAATATCGAGACGATTTACCAGACACTGGCCTTGGCCGATAACCTCAATGCCTCGGCGAACCTGTTCTTAGGCCGGGAGTTGACCAACCGTTTTGGTATGGTCGACGAAGGCAAGATGGAGGCCGAGACCCGCAAGATCATGGCTCGTTTGAACCCGAACTTCCGCAAGTTCCATGAGCCTGTTTCGGCCCTATCTGGTGGTCAACGCCAGTCTGTAGCCATTGCGCGTGCCGTGTATTTCAACGCCAAAGTGTTGATTATGGACGAGCCGACAGCAGCACTTGGCCCGCAGGAAACCGAAATGGTGTCCGAGCTGATCCAAGAGTTGAAGGCGCAGGGCATTGGTATTTTCCTTATCGAGCATGATATTCACAACGTGATGAAGCTCTGTGATCGTGCCGCAGTGATGAAGAACGGCCAGATGGTGGGTGTTGTCGATGTTGCTGATGTGACCGATGACGATATCTTGTCGATGATCATCTTGGGCAAGAACCCTAAGAAAGCAGCCTAAATGTATATCGGGCTGGACTTAGGCACGTCTGGCCTGAAGGCCATTTTGATCGACGATCAGCAGCGTATCGTGGCCGAGGCCGCGCGTCCCTTAGAGGCGCAGCGTCCGCATACGGGGTGGTCCGAGCAAGCACCATCTGCTTGGCTGACGGCGGCTGATAATGCGATCCATGCGCTGGGGGCGAAGGCGTCTTTATCAAAAGTGCGCGGCATTGGCCTGTCGGGCCATATGCATGGGGCCACGTTGATTGATGCCGCAGGCGCAGTTTTGCGGCCTTGTATGCTGTGGAATGATACGCGCTCAGCGGTAGAGGCAGCTGAGATGGACGCCGATCCAGCGTTTCGGGAATTGACGGGCAATATCGTGTTTCCAGGGTTCACGGCGCCAAAGGTCGCATGGGTCCGCAAACACGAGCCAGAGGTTTTTGACCGCATCGCCAAAGTGTTGTTGCCCAAAGATTACTTGCGCTATTGGCTGACGGGGGAGGCTGTGGCGGAAATGTCGGACGCGGCGGGCACCAGTTGGTTGGACGTGGCACAGCGCGATTGGTCGGATGACCTGCTGGCCAAAACCGGATTAACCCGCGACCAGATGCCAAGGCTTGTCGAAGGCTCTGAGGTTTCGGGCATCTTGCGTGATGACTTGGCCGCGACGTGGGGATTGCCCAAGGGCGTGGTGATCGCGGGCGGTGGCGGCGACAACGCGGCGAGCGCTGTTGGCGTGGGCGTGGTGAAGGCGGGCGATGCGTTTGTCTCGCTTGGCACTTCGGGCGTTTTATTTGCGGCATCCGATACCTATCAGCCCGATGCGGCCTCAGCCGTTCATACGTTTTGTCATGCTTTGCCAAATACTTGGCACCAGATGGGGGTCATCTTGGCCGCCGCTGATGCGCTCAATTGGTTTGCCAAGACAGTGGGCCAGAACGCGGGGGATTTGACGGGTGGTTTAGGAGACTTGAAGGCGCCAAGCCGCGCGTTGTTCCTGCCGTATTTGGGGGGCGAGCGGACACCGCATAACGACGCGAATGTGCGTGGCGCGTTTCTGCATTTGGATCACGGTGATGATACGGAGGCCTTAACGCGGACGGTTTTAGAGGGCGTGACACACGCCTTTGTGGACAATTTCGACGCGCTGAAATCAACGGGTACACAGATCAATCGGTTGATTGGCGTCGGTGGCGGGACGAAGTCTGACTATTGGGTCCGCGCGATTGCGACAGCCCTTGATATGCCCGTGGAATTGCCTGTTGCGGGCGATTTTGGTGGTGCTTTTGGCGCGGCACGGCTTGGCCTGATGGCCGCAAACAGGGTGGGGGCCGAGGTCGCCACGATCCCGCAAATTGATCGGGTGATTGAACCTGATCTGAGTTTAACCAGCGCGTTTCGCGACGCCCATGCAAGATATCGTGCGAGTTACGCGGCGATTAAGGACCTGACATGACTGACTTTTTCAAAGGCATCCCGCAGATTAAATTCGAAGGGCCAAAATCCGACAACGATTTCGCATTCCGCCATTATGACGCCGAAGAGGTCGTGATGGGCAGAAAGATGAAGGATCATTTGCGCTTTGCTGCCGCTTATTGGCATTCGTTTGCTTGGCCCGGAGGTGATCCGTTTGGCGGGGCGACGTTTGAGCGTCCTTGGTTTGGCGATACGATTGATGCGGCAAAGATGAAGGCCGATGTGGCGTTTGAAATGTTCCAGATTTTGGGCGTGCCGTATTACTGTTTTCATGATGCCGATATGCGCCCAGAAGGGGCCGACTTCCGCGAGAATACGCATAATCTTGAGACGATGGTTGACTATTTGGCCGAGAAGCAGGCAGCGACTGGCGTGAAGCTGCTTTGGGGTACGGCGAACCTATTTTCACACCGCCGGTTTATGTCGGGGGCGGCGACGAACCCTGATCCTGATGTGTTTGCGTTCTCTGCGGCCACGATCAAAACCTGCATGGACGCGACGATAAAACTGGGTGGTGAAAACTACGTGCTTTGGGGCGGGCGTGAAGGCTACGAGACCCTGCTGAACACCGACATGGGCCGCGAGCGCCGCCAAGCGGGTCGCATGTTGCAGATGGTTGTCGATTATAAGCACAAGATGGGGTTCAAGGGCGCGATTTTGATCGAGCCAAAGCCGCAAGAGCCTACAAAACATCAGTATGATTACGATGTGGCGACGGTTTACGGGTTCCTCAAAGAGTTCGGCCTTGAGGGCGAAGTGCAGATGAACATAGAGCAGGGCCATGCTATTTTGGCGGGTCATTCGTTTGAACATGAACTGGCGATGGCGCGTGAATTGGGGATTTTCGGGTCCATCGATATGAACCGCAATGATTACCAATCGGGTTGGGATACGGATCAGTTCCCGAACAATGTGCCAGAGATGGCGCTCGCGTATTACGAGGTTCTGCGCGCTGGTGGATTCAAGACAGGCGGCACCAACTTTGACGCGAAACTGCGCCGTCAAAGCCTTGATGCCGAGGATCTGATCCTTGCGCATGTGGGCGGTATGGATGCCTGTGCGGCTGGCCTTAAAGCTGCGGCTGCTATGTTAGACGATGGCAAATTGGAAGCGGCCCGCGATGCGCGTTATGCAGGATGGGACACAGCGGACGGTAAGGGCCTTTTGTCCTCGGACTTGAACGCGATTACCGCCAAGGTTCTGAATGATCAGATCAATCCTGCGCCACGGTCTGGCCGCCAAGAGCGGTTAGAGAATTTGGTGAACCGTTACCTCTAACTGGGGACTTGTGACTTTGCCCACCGCCAAATAGCTTGCCTCTTGGTAACAGGGGGCAAGCCGTGATCAGGGCGCTATTTCAAGCTGTCAGACGCGCGTATCTGGACGTGACTTTGCGGTCTGGGCCAGACCTGCGCGTGCGCATTGTTGAGCGGCCTGGTCTATGGATGGACGCCGCTGATCTGGTTGCATTGCAGGGGCAGTTGCGGACTGTTGCCAGTAAGACGTTGCCTGTGGGCGACCTGAATTATGGGGTCTTTGCCGAGGGTGGCACGCGACTAAACCAAACGATTATTACGCTTGTGACGACCACCGATGGCACGCCTGTCGCGTTTAATGCGCTGGCGGTGATGGAGGTTGATGCCGCCCCGCGCAGTGTCGAGGTTTTGCACCTTGGGCTGGTGATGGTGGACCCTGCATATCAGCAGCAAAACCTGTCTTGGGTGCTTTATGGGCTGACATGTTTTTTGATCTTTCTGCGCCGCCAGATGCGCCCGATTTGGGTGTCGAATGTGACGCAGGTGCCCGCCGTGGTCGGCATGGTGGACGGAATGTTTTCAGATGTGTGGCCAAGCCCGAAAGCGGGGCCGCGTAAGCTTGCGCATTTGATGATTGCGCGTGCGATTATGGCAGATCATCGCAGTGTCTTTGGGGTTGGCGATGAGGCCAAATTTGATGAGGCCCGTTTTGTGATTTCCAACGCCTATGGCGGTGGGTCGGACGCGTTGCAAAAGGCGTGGGAGGCCGCGCCGAAACATCGCGACACCGCCTATAATGCTTTTTGTGCCAATGGGTTGGATTACGTGCGTGGTGATGATTTCTTACAAATCGGCCAGATGGATATGGCTGCGATGCGCAATTATCTGCGCCGCTCTGTGCCGCGTTCGGCCCTTTTGAGCCTTGCTGTTGCGGGCGCATTGGTCGGACTGCGCCGCATTGTTTTACCCGTTCTGTATTGGGGTGACGCGAGTAAGTCTTGGCGTGATTTGCGTCCTTGGCAGGGGGGCGGAAAATGATCGCGGCTGCGAATGTTTTGACTGATCTTTACCTGTCGATCGCGGCGCTGATTGGCCTTACGATCCTGCACGGAACCCTAATAAAACGCGCGGCGGATGATCTGCTTGTGCGGCGCTTGGTGTTTGGGTTGCGCGTGGGGATGATGCTTTTTGCGGGGCGGGCTTTGATCGTGTTGACGGGCGGCATGGGGTTTCGATTTATGGTGCTTTTGGCCGCAGCCTTGGTGCCGTTGGCCGCCCTGATTGTCGCCGAAGGTTTGCTGCGCCGTCATGCGCCATCTTGGGCGAAATGGATGATTGGCGGCGGGGCCGCATTCTTTGGGTTTACGGCCTTTTGGATCGGCGGCGGGATTGATCCTGCGCGCTTGGTCGGGCTGTTGATCTTCCAAGTTGTGGGCTTTGGTGTTGCTGGCTGGATGATCGCAACGCGGGACCGCAAAAGCCTGTCGGATGGAGAGAACCGCATGGCCGTGAGGTTAGGGTTTTCGCTTGTCTTGTTGCTGCCACTGGCGGCCGGAGATTTTCTGATGGTCTATATCCATCTGCCTGTCCAAGTGTCCGCGATTGGTGTCTTGGCGCTGTGCTGGTTGGCGCTGAGCCTGACACGTGCGCATGACGGGCACCGGCGCAGTTATGCGGCCCTTTTGCTCATGTTTGGCGCGAGCCTTGGCACGGCGGTTTTCATTGGCGTGATCGCGGGCGTTGGGCACAAAGGGGTTGTTGTCATTGGGGCCGTGGTCATGGCGTTGGTGCTTGTGCTGGCGATTGCGGCGGCAGTACGTGCGCAATCGGTGCATCTGGTTGCTTATATGGCCGAGGCGGAAGGTAACGATCCGCTCGCGTTTTTGCTTGGGTTGCAGGCGCATCCTTTGGTGGATTTGGCGGTCAAGGTTGATGGGGCAAGTTTGGACGACGCCGTTTTGGCGCGAATTTTTGCGGCGCGGCCCGTGTTGGCAAAGGGTGATTTCCCAGCCTTGGGTGCAACAGCAGACGATCACATGGCGCACCTATTTGCGCGTTATGATGCCACACATATCGTAGATTGTGGATGCTTCCCGCGACAACTCGTTGCGTTGTCGATGCCAGCGTTGCAAACCTCCGCACAGGCGCAGATTGAACTTTGCGCGGTGCAGCGGATGGCTGCGTTAATGGCTACGAGTGCAATGCGATCATGATTTCGAAAGACCAGTTTGAGCAAGTTGTGGCCCGCGCCAATCTTGCACCATCCATTCATAATGCGCAGCCTGCGCGATGGCGATTGCGCGGCAAGGTGATTGAGATTGCAGCTGATACTAGGGTTGCATTGCCAGCCGCTGATCCTGATGGGCGGAGTGTGGGGCTGTCGTGTGGTGCTGCGGTCGAAGCCACCGTTCTGGCATTAAGCGCCATGGGATTGATGGCCGAGGTTGAAAACCTTTGGGACCAAGCGGATCTGCATTGGTGGCGTGGTCACCGTATGGTTGCCCGTGTGGCGATGGGTGAAAGTGGTGTCGCGGATGGTTTGGCTGTCCGATTTGATGAGCGGTTCACGTGGCGCGGCGCGTTTTTGGATGGCTCGCCAAAACTATTTGGCTGGTCGCGTGACGATACGGCACTGGTTTTGGATGTTGCGACTCGGCGCTGGCTGGCCGAATTGAATGATAACGCCAGTCTTGGGATTTTACGCAATAAGGCGTTTCGGCGCGAACTGCTGAGCTGGATGCGGTTGGAGGGGGATCATCCGCGTTATGACGTTGACGGCCTGAGCCGCGAGGCGTTGCGGTTGCCGCAACAGGTGGTGCGCAAGGTGCGCTTGGGCTTTGGTCCGATGTGGCCAGTTTTGGAAATGTTTGGGCGCACAAAGGCGTTGACCGCAGAAGCGGACGTTACGATGTCTGCGCCGGTGCTGGCCTGTTTTCACCGTGATGCGGAAGAAAGTGATGTTGACGCTGGCCGTGCCTATTTGCGGATGTTGCTAGAGGCGGCGGGGATGGGTTTGATGGCTTGGCCGATGGCCGCATTGACCGACGATGCGCAGGCTGCAGCCCAGATCGTCTCGAAGCTGGCAATTGGGCCAGAACGACGCTTGGTTCAGGTGTTGCGATTTGGTGAACCAAGTGGTGATCGAACGCCACGGGCGCGGCGTCCGATCTCGGAATTGATAGGCTGATTAGCTTTCGTGAAATGCACCGTATTTGCCGCCGTGAAACACCAGTGGCGCGCCGCCATGATGGTGCGCTTTGGTCACGCGACCGATGATGATCGCATGATCGCCCGCGTCATGGGTGGCCTCTAGATTACACTCAAAAGTCGCAAGCGCGCCCTCGATGATCGGCATGCCGCAGTGGGATTTGTGGGTTGGCACCTTGGTGATCGCAGTTTTGGAATCGAGGATCATTTTGCAGATGTCGAGCTGATCTGCCGCCAAAATATGCACAGCAAAGCGGCGCGAGCCATGGAAATGCTCAAACCGGTGCGAGCCTTTTGCAGGCGACCAAAGTACCAGCGGCGGATCAAGTGAAACAGAGGCAAAGCTATTGGCGACAATGGCGACGGGGCCTTCGGGGCTATCGGTCGTGACTACCGTGACGCCAGTGACAAAGCTGCCAAGGGCGGCGCGAAAGCTAGCAGCGTCAGTGGACGGGTCAAAGGCTGGGGTAGGGTGGGCGTCCGTCATGTGTCGTCTCCTTGGGTTGGGGTGATGTCAGGTTATACGCATCTGGCCCTACCGCAATGCGTTTCTAAAACTAAGATACCTGCGTTGTCGCGTTTCCCTCGAAAATCGTGAAACATCAGGGTGAACGAGCCTTGATTTAATGCGGCGGAGATGCGTTAACTGCTTTCCTTGAATTAATGACAATCGACGGAAAATTATGACAAAGAATTTGGTGCAAAATTTGAACGAATTCTCGCATTTTGCGTGTGACACAGACGTTGAAGAAATCGCACTTTCGTATCGTCATGCGACGTCTGCAGCGACTATGCGCTGCGGCATAGTCCAACTGATGCCACACGACAGTCATTGTGGAAAAACGGCTTTCAAAATTTATATGATCAATTTCCGCACTACCAAGCGCAAGATTTTGAGATTGTTGACTATGATTTGCATTCTGTGGACGGGGAAAACTTGTTTCGCGGGCCTTGCCCGAGTGCAGAAGATCTAAAGAACGGCCGCTACATTTGTCTTGTAGGTGCCGCACAGCTGCTTGGGCGGTTTCACTCTGACAGCTTCCAGCACAAATTGGCACGCAAGTTTAATCTACCGGTCTTGAACCTTTCTGTGCCAGCAGCCGGGCCAGAATTTGCTTTATCGCCGAAATTGCGACCCTATTTAGAAAACGCTCAGCTCACAATCGTACAAGTGATGTCCGGCCGTAGTATCGGATGTGATGAGTATCCAGGTGGATGGAAAACGACCGACTTAACGACGGGCGAGTTACGTCCTCGTGAGGCGGTGTTGCGTAGCATTTGGGAAACTGATGTTGAGAAGTTTGGCCAAGTTCTACGTCGTTGGAATGACAATTATATTCGCAGCTATCATGCGCTTGCCAGCGCGATCCCCGGGCCCAAAATGCTGCTCCGGGTATCGCCACGTGGCCCCGGCGAATGGAGCGCTGAGTTGGCAACACAGACCGGTAATTTTGGCACTTTTCCGCAACTGGTCGGCGAAGATACATATGCGCAAATTTCACCGCTGTTCGATCAGTCGGTCGAAGTTGTCCACGATCTTTTAGGCACGCGATTTTTAAGTCGTTTCACGGGCTTGCCTTGTCCATTTGTCGAGCCGACGGGCGCGCTCAGTTTGTCGAATAGGTATTACCCGCCTCAAAGCACCCAAGATCAGCTATTGCAGGCCGTTGCACCAGTCGTAGAGACGTTGCTTTCGCAAGAATGCCTTTCGCAACCCGTGCGTACAGCCATTTTAAACACCGCGGATCGACCATTTGTTTTTGAAATGGACGAAAAGGGACATCTGTGTTTCACGACCCTCTCGGGAAAAAGACCAGAAAAAGCCTTTGTGAACTCACTGCCCAAAGCTGGCACTTATTTTCTTGGCGAGATACTTAGCGAGCTTGGCTGGCGGAACTCAGACATCCATATGAGCCCTTTCTCATTAACGGACTATCGCGGTCGCAGTCTTGATGAAAAGCTTTCAAAGGCACGTCAGCTTTCTTACCCAATTGGGTTCGATGCCAGTGTCCAGTTCCTCAAGCCCGGACAGTTTTCAGTTGGACACATCGCCTTTTCGGGTCGCAACCGCAAACTTTTGAATAATTTTAAGGTTTTGCTAGCAGTCCGTCGTTGGCGCGATTGCCTCGCATCTTTCATGTATTTTGAAGCAAAACGTATCGCACTTGATCCAAAGAGGTTCGCAGCCGAGAAAAGTGCATGGGTATCAGGCGAAACCCCGCAGGAAAAGTTCATTGGCTATCTTGAAGTCTTTGGTGAGCAACAAACCAGACTAGCAAAAACTTTGGTACCTTGGGTTGACCAAGACGGTGTCTTCCCAGTCAAATTTGAGGAAATTGTCGGCGAATTTGGTAAGGACGCACAGGATAAATGCGTGACTTTATTGCTCGAGTACTTAGGGATTGAGCCAACAGACGACGCTAAAAAAGTGGTGTTGGATTGTGTTGATACACCGACGCTCACCTTTAGTGGGGGGCGCTCAGGCGCAGACGACTTATGGTCACCTGAGGCTCAGAAACTTTTCCAGAGCTTTGGAGGCCCCTCAATTGAAAAGCGGTTTGGCTATGTGTAACTCTGCTCTATTGGTAATAGTTAGTCACCCATCTATTGTTTTTGCTCAATAGGAGACATATGCCCTCGCATCATGGATGTGTAAAATCCCAAAGGGCTAGTTGGTGGAGCAAAACGCAATGAGTTTGACGAGGTCAGCACGTTTGTCCGTCGCACCGATGATGGATTGGACGGATCGTCATTGCCGTTATTTTCATCGGCAGATGTCGCGTCACGCCCTACTTTATACGGAAATGGTGACGGCGCCTGCAGTGATCAACGGCGATCAAGATCGCCTGTTGGGGTTTAGTGATGCCGAGCATCCAGTGGCCGTGCAATTGGGCGGGTCTGATCCTGCGCAATTGGCACAGGCCGCCAAGATTTGTGCGGACTTTGGTTACGCCGAGATTAACCTGAACTGTGGTTGCCCGTCGGACCGCGTGCAATCAGGATCCTTTGGGGCGGTTCTGATGGAAAACGCGCCCCTAGTGGCCGACTGTGTTGCCGCGATGCGGGCCGTTGTGGATGTGCCTGTCACGGTGAAATGCCGCATTGGCGTGGACGATCAGGAGCCTTCCGAAATTCTGCCCGACTTTATCGCGCGGGTGAGTTCGGCTGGATGTGACCGCTTTACGATCCATGCCCGCAAGGCGTGGTTGCAGGGGCTGTCGCCCAAAGAGAACCGCGATGTGCCGCCACTTGATTACATGCTGGTGCATGAGATGAAGGGCATGTTCCCGCATCTGCATCTGTCGGTAAACGGGGGCGTGACCACGCTAGACGAGACCCTGAAGTTCTTGGAATCGGGGCTGGACGGTGTGATGATCGGGCGTGCGGCTTATCATAGCCCTGCCGAGGTGCTATTGGATGCGGACCGTTTGGTGTTCGGCGATGGCGAGACGCGCAGCGCCCACGAGATCGTGCACTTGATGCTGCCTTATATTGCGGATCATGTCGCAAATGGCGGGCGCTTGCATCAGATCACACGGCATATGTTGGGTCTGTTCCAAGGTAAGGCTGGCGCGCGGATGTGGCGGCGGTATTTGTCGGAGAATGCCCACAAAGACGGGGCGAATGAGGCGACGGTGCTGCAAGCATTGTCCTATGTAATGGAGGCGGCTGCGTGATGGATATGAGTTTGGTTTTGGCCATGGGGGCTATGCTTTTGGTCATCGGAGCCTTTGCAGGCGTGCTTGCGGGGCTCTTGGGGGTCGGCGGCGGAATTATCCTCGTGCCCGCATTTTTCTACGCGTTTCAGGTGCTTGGCTTTGACAGCCCGCAACTGATGCAGATGTGCCTTGGCACCTCGCTGGCGACGATCATCGTGACCTCTGTACGTTCCGTTTTGGCCCATAACAAAAAGGGTGCGGTCGATTGGGAGATTTTGCGGGGCTGGGCGCCGGGGATCGCGACTGGTGCGGTCATCGGCTTTTTCATCGCGTCTTCACTGCGCTCTACGGCGTTGCAGATGATCTTTGGTATTCTCGCCATTATCGTGGGCCTCTATATGGCATTTGGCAAATCGCATTGGCGGATAGGTGAGGCGATGCCGACGGGGATCGCACGTGTGATCCTCTCGCCGATCTTGGGGTTCTTGTCGGTCTTGATGGGCATTGGTGGCGGTTCCTTTGGGGTGCCGACGATGTCGCTTTATAACGTGCCGATCCACCGCGCGGTTGCAACGGCGGCAGGGTTTGGCGTAATTATTGCCGTGCCATCCGTGCTAGGGTTTTTGACCGTTGATATGGCCAAATCTCCGCCGTATTCTATTGGTGCGGTCAATTTGATCGCGTTTGGATTGGTCATCGCGATGACACTGATCACGGCTCCCTGGGGCGCTGCGTTAGCCCACCGCATGGACCCCAAACCGCTAAAGCGAGTGTTCGGCTTTTTCCTGATTTTGGTCGCACTCAATATGCTGAGAAAGGCACTTGGTTGGTAAGCACCGGCTATGAAGTTCGCCGTTTTGATCCTGCGGTTGCCCGTTGGGCCGCTGCCGCAAGGGAGGCGGTGTTACAGCTAGACACCTCGGATCGCCGTCATGGTGGTACATGGTTTGTCGGCGTGGACGCGTTGCCCAATGCGCCAGATGGATCGGTTGGCGGTGTGCCAATGCCATATGCCGCGATGCATGACGCGTGGCACGCGGCGCAAGTCTCCATTGTTTATCCAGACTACCCCAAGCGTGACGCAGATGAGACCGAGGCTGCGCATTTGTTTCGGGTGAAGCGGGATGCGGCCCATATGGATGGGCTTTTGCCTGAGGGGCGCAAGAAACGGCGGCATTTACGAGAACCCCATGGTTTCATTTTGGGTATGGCGCTGAATGAGGCGACCGCCAGTCCCTTGGTGGTTTGGGAGGGCAGTCACTTGATTATGCAAGCGGCGTTTCTTTCGGCATTTGAAGGGGTTGCACCGCAAAGCTACGGTGATGTGGATGTGACGGAGGTCTATCAAGAGGCGCGGCGCGAGGTGTTTGATCGCTGTGCGCGGTTGGAGATACCGACTGTGGTGGGCGAGGCCGTTTTCTTACATCGCCATTTGATCCACGGCGTTGCGCGATGGGATGGGCACGCGCCCGAAGAAGGGCGTATGATTGCCTACTTTCGCCCCTTGATCGACCCTGCCGCTTGGATTGAGCTCTGAGCCTCCGGCGGGAGTTTTTGCGGACATAGAAAATTAGCGGGTGTTAAAGTCTGCGAGGGATTTGCCCGCTTCATCGACGAAAAGGCTGGGCAGGGTTTTGAGCGCTGTGATCTGGTCAACGCGGAGTTCCGCAAAGTCGCGGATCTTTTCGTTCCAGACGACGCAGGTCCAAAGGCGGCCCCAATAATCAAGCTGCAAAGGCCGTACGGTTTGGTCGCTGCCATGCATTGTCAGTTTGAGTTTCTGGCGGGCGCGGATCGCTTGGCGGATCATCGGCAGATATTGGAAGCCGCGTGCTGCATCCGCAAAGGGATAGATCGCAAAGCCGTAGCCGGAGGGCGCGCGGCTGCGGTCCTCTGGCATCACAGCGTCGAGTTTGGCCGAGAGGGTGCGGGCGGCACTTGAGAGTTCGGCGTCGCCGTTTTGCCCCACGGCAAGCAAGCCGATGTGCAGCGCCTCGACCTCGGTCATTGTCAGGTTCAGCGGGGGCAGGGTGATCGCGGCGGTGACGCGGTAGCCAATGCCGCGCTCGCCCTCAATCGGCACACCAGAGGCCGCGAGCGTATCCATGTCGCGGTAGATCGTGCGCAGCGAGACATCAGTTGCCGCCGCCAAATCGGCAGCCTTGTGCAAAGCGCCGTCGCGCAGGTGCTGGATCAGGGCCATTAATCTATCAGCGCGGCGCATGGGGTGATTCCTTTGAATTGGTGCTAGTTTTGTCAATTATCTGGCAACTGACAAGTTTTTGTCACAAGAAACGTGATTTGCCTGTCATTATTGGGCTTTTTGCACCTTCCATCGGGCGCAGAGAGGCCCTATTTGTGAGATAAGAGTTTAACACGCCGCCACAGATGGCTGGTGAAAGGGAGAAATGAAATGCTGAATAATATTGGTTTGCCGGGTCTGTTGCTGATTGCGGTTGTTGTCTTGGTCTTGTTTGGCCGCGGCAAAATCTCGTCTTTGATGGGTGAAGTCGGCAAAGGCATCACTGCTTTCAAAAAGGGCGTTGATGACGGCAAGGCCGAGCTTGAAGAAGGCATGGACGCGGCCAAGGATGTCACACCTGCTGACGAAAAAGACAAAGCCTAATCAAACCCAAAACTGAGGGAATACGCTGATGTTTGGCTTAGGCTGGAGCGAAATGGTGCTGGTCGCCATTGTGGCACTGATTGTGATCGGGCCCAAAGATCTGCCCGGAATGTTCCGCACAATGGGTGAATTTACTGGCAAAGCACGCGGAATGGCCCGCGAGTTTAGCCGAGCGATGGAAGCAGCAGCAGACGATAGCGGTGTGAAAGACATCTCAAAGTCGCTGAAGGCTGCGGCCAACCCTCAGAAATTTGGCGTTGATAAAATCCGCGAGGCCACAGGCATGACCGTTGGCCCCGCGACGCGCGAATTGACCGAAGAGCGCATGAAGGCAAAGACCCAAGCCTCCGAAGCGATGGCTAAGGCCGCGACAGCACGAAAAGAGCGTGAGGCGGCGGCTGCTATTGAAGCCGCAAAGCCGGTTGCTGTGCCAAAACCTGCGGCCGAGAAACCGGCTGCGGCGAAAAAACCAGCTGCCAAGAAACCAGCTACCAAGAAACCAGCCGCCAAAAAGCCAGCCGCAAAGCCAAAGGGTGACGCATGAGCGCACATGATGAAATCGAAGATAGCTCCGCCCCATTGATGGAGCATCTGACCGAATTGCGGTCACGGCTGATCTATTCAGTGCTCGCCTTTATTGGCGGCATGATCATTAGCTTTATTGTTTGGAATCCTGTGTTTAACTTCCTCACGGAGCCGCTCTGCGACGCCTTGAGTGCACGCGGGCAGACCTGTGATTTGCAGTTCATCGCGCTGGAAGAGGGCTTTTTCGTTGCGATCTCGATCTCGCTTTTGGGCGGCCTTGTGTTGGGCTTTCCGATCATTAGCTACCAGTTGTGGCGCTTTGTGGCACCCGGCCTGTACAAGAATGAGAAGGGCGCGTTTTTGCCGTTCCTTGTGGCATCGCCTGCGATGTTTATCCTTGGGGCGTCATTTGCATACTACGTGATTACGCCGCTTGCGTTTAACTTCTTCCTTGGGTTCCAGCAGGAAAACATCATGACCTCTGACCAAGACGCCACAGCGGTGGCTGCGGGGATTATTTTCCAAGGTTCGGCCAAGGCCTATCTGTCGTTGACGATTAAATTTATCGTGGCTTTTGGCCTTTGTTTCCAGCTGCCTGTTTTGCTTACGTTGATGGGCAAGGCGGGGCTGGTTTCTGCTAAAGGTTTGCGCGGCACGCGAAAGTTTGCCGTCGTTGGCATCCTGATTGTGGCTGCTTTGGCGACCCCGCCAGATGTGATTTCGCAGGTGATTTTGTTCACCGTTGTCTACGGGCTTTACGAGATTTCGATCCAACTTGTTGCCCGCGTCGAGCGGCAGCGTGAAGCAAAGTTGCGCGCTGATGGTCTTTGGGATGATGACATCCATGGCGACCAAGAGGACGGCGACGAGGATCCGAAAGTATGACCGAGTTGGAACGCATCGCAGCGGCGCTGGAGCGCATGAGTCCAGCCCCTGCGGGTGCGCCTGACTTTACCGCGGCCTCGGCTTTTGTCTGGCATGCCGACCCTGATAGGCTCGTTCCCGTCGCACGCGTCAACCGCGTGGATGTCGAATTACTTGTAGGGATTGATCGGTCTCGCGACACTTTGCTGGCCAATACGGTGCAATTCGCCAAAGGTTTGCCTGCCAACAATGCCCTGTTGTGGGGCGCGCGTGGTATGGGAAAGTCGAGCCTTGTGAAGGCGTTACATGGCAAGGTTCATGCAATACATGAGGGTCTTAAGATCGTTGAAGTGCAACGCGAAGATCTGCCCACGATTGGCCGTTGCCTCGAGATGCTACGTGGCCGACCAGAGCGGTTTATCATGTTCTGTGACGATCTGTCGTTTGGCCATGACGATGCGCATTACAAATCGCTTAAGGCGGTTTTGGATGGCGGGATCGAAGGGCGGCCTGAGAATGTGGTGCTTTATGCCACCTCAAACCGCCGTCATTTAATGCCGCGCGATATGATCGGGAATGAGCGCTCGACCTCGATTTCGCCCAGTGAAGCGGTTGAGGAAAAGGTCTCGCTCTCGGATCGTTTTGGGCTGTGGCTCGGCTTTCATCCTTGCGACCAAGACGAGTATCTGGCGATGATCCGCGGCTATTGCGATGCGCATAATGTCGCGATTGATGACGCGACTTTGCGCTCTGAGGCCATTGAATGGCAGGCGACACGCGGCAGCAGGTCAGGCCGCGTCGCTTGGCAGTATTTTATCGATCTTGCGGGGCGCCGTGGTGTGAAAGCCACCTGACGCCCCAATCAGGATTTAAGGCAAGAAGTCCGCTGGGTCTGCCGACGTCAGTCCGCGACGTACTTCAAAATGCAAGAAGCTCGGGTCGCCCGCGCGGATTTTACCGATCGCTTGGCCCTTGCTCACAGATGCCCCTTTGGCAACCGTGACGTCAGACAGGTTCGTGTAAACGGTCAGCAAGCCACCGTCATGTTTGATCACGACAATCGCGCCGCCACTGGTATCTGTGGTGACCGCAGCGACAGAACCGCCGCCTGCTGCTTTGACCGTTGATCCAGCAGACGCGCCGATATCAATGCCCTCGTTACGTCCCGCCGCATAGGACCGGATAATCGCGCCAGAGACGGGATAAACGAATTGCGCATTGGCGTTGGTCGCAGGAGCAGAGGCGGCCGTCGTTGGGCCCAGGTCGGGTGCGGGTGCAGCGGGTGCGGCAACGGGCTTTGACGGGGTTTCGTCAGGCAAGGGCAAGGTGGCACTTGGCGGAACGGGGGTCGGGGAGCCTGTCCCTGGTGCAGGTTCAACCGGCGTTGGAATTGGTGCGGGGGCAGGTGCCGTTTGCGTAGGGGCCGCAGTGGCGGTGGATTGGGGGACGAGCAAGATTTGCCCCTCACGGACCGCAAGGTCAGGGCCAATGCCGTTCCATTCGGCAACAGATTTTACAGGTACGTTATAAAGACGCGCGACGGTGTAGATGGTTTCGCCGCGTGCGACCCTATGCTGGACTGGCTCTGCGCCTGTTTGCACTATTGGTGTGTTGGCTGCGACGGGGGCTGCGACGGGCGTTTGTGGCCCTGCGCGATCAAGTGCGGTTGTCGCTATTGCAGTCACATCAAGCAGTTGGGTTGCTTTCGGCGCAGGTGCCGCAGCGCCAGTGGCAGGCGTGGGTTCGGCCACACGGGTTGGCAGCGCGATCAGTTCGTCGCGGCGCAGCTTTACATCAGCGCCAATGCCGTTGTGGGTGGCCAAGGCAGCGGCGTTTAGGCCAAGACGACCTGCGATGCTGGTGATGGTGTCATCGCGCTGAGCGACGACCACTTGATAGTTCGGGTAAGAGATCACACCGCGATCATCGGGGCGCGGGCGCGATGGCATATCGGCCACAGCTTGAGATGTATCAAACCCTTTGGCCATATCGCGCAAGTCAAAATCGACTGGTTTTTCGCAGGCGGACAAAAGCCCGATTGCCGCACCCGTGATCAAAAGCTGTTTCATGCTCATCTTACTCGTCTCCTCATGCCGTGGCGGTCCTTGTTCTTATAGGTTCTCGCCTTGGCTTGGTTTTAGTCCGCACCCAGCCCTTCAAGCAAGGGCACAAAGCGCACAGCGCGCAACTCTTCGTAATCGTAACCGTCTTCGGTGCGTGTCACACGGATGAGGCTTTGCACCGCGTCCGATTGTCCAACAGGCAAAACCATGATCCCGCCAACCCGCAACTGCGCCATCAGCGGACCGGGTGGGTCTTCGGCGGCGGCGGTCAAAAGGATGCGATCAAAGGGCGCTTGTTCTGGAAAGCCAAAGCTGCCGTCGGCAGTAAAAGCGGTGATATTTGTGATGTCTTGGGCCGTAAAAATCGTTTGTGCTTCGGCCACTAGCCGCTTGTAGCGGTCGACTGTGTAGACCCTGCGCGCAAGCTGGGCGAGGATGGCGGCTTGGTAGCCTGAGCCTGTGCCGATCTCCAAAACTTTATGGCGGGGCTGCACGTTGAGGGCTTGGGTCATGATGCCGACGATAGACGGCTGGCTGATGGTTTGGCCGCATGAAATCGGCAACGGCATGTCCTCATAGGCGCGCTCTGCGAACAGGCCTTTGACAAAGGCTGCGCGGTCAACGCGTTCCATTGCATTCAAGACGCGGGTGTCGGTCACGCCTTTGGAGCGCAGGGCATAGAGGAATTGCATTTTGATCTCTGCCGAGGCGCTCACGTTTCTAGGCCTTTGAGATCGTTTAGAATATCATGGGCGGTCAGATCGGCGCGCATGGGTGTAACGGAGATGAAGCCATCAAGGTTCGCCTGCGCGTCACTGCCTTGGGCTGTCGCGCCATGTTGCGGTCCACCGCGGACCCAGAGGAAGTCGCGGCCCGTAGGAGAGGTGTCGGCCTGCACTGAAAAGTTCACGCCTTTACGGCGGCCTTGGGTCACGACGCGTGTGCCTTTCACGGCCGATGCAGAGACGGGTGGGAAGTTGATGTTGTAGAAAATCCCATAGTCCGCATCCTGCTGCCAAATGCCCTGTGCCAACAGTGCACGGAGCGTGCACGGGGCGTGCACCAAGGCGGCCTCAAACGGATCGTCGAGGTCTTTGTTGTCGGGACCAAAGTATTGGCTGAGGGCTATGGCAGGGATACCTTGCAAGGCGGCTTCGATTGCGGCACCGATGGTGCCCGAATAAAGCGTGTTCTCAGCCGCGTTATTGCCGCGATTGACCCCAGACAGCACCAGATCGGGGGCTGCATCTTTCATCACGTGATAGAGGCCCGCCAGCACGCAATCGGCAGGGGAGCCTTCGGCGGCAAACCGCCGTTCGCCAAGCTGTGCGATCATCGTGGGGTGGGTGTAGCTGATGCAATGACCAACGCCCGATTGCTCAAACGCAGGGGCGACAGTCCAGACCTCGCCATCCGCGCCAGCAAGATCGGTGGCAATGGCGTGCAAAGTCTTGAGGCCCGGTGCGTTGATACCGTCGTCGTTGGTGATGAGAATGCGCATGGGGCCGCCTTTTGCTGTTGCTATATCCCTAAAGTGATGCGGGGATTGGAGCAAGCATAGCGTTCTATATTTAGTGGTTTTGCAGGAATTTTAGGGCAGGTTTTGCATATTTGTGCTCGGAAAAAGCGAGAAATTCTGTCCAGATACCTACGGCGTTTTTCTAAGCTCATCATATAAGGAGCGAAGAATGGCGTATGCGCCAAAAAGGAGGACGGGGAGCAATTTGCCGACAACGAAAATTATGTCGATGGAGTCTGGGAATACTCCGCAGTTTTGAGGCAATGCGCCGAGTCCCGCAATCTCACACAGTGATTGCAGAACTGCCTTTCCTAGGCCACCTAGGAAAGGGGTGATTGCCGCGATGGCAATTGCGATGAGCAGACGTCGACGCACTTGCGGGAGTTTCGTTCGCCATACCTAGATTAACCCGAGTAGGCCGGGAGACATTACAAAGCCGTGAGTCAAGACGACGAAGAGAACCTCATCCCAGCTAACGGCGTTCATTCAGTCTTGAGCCTTGTTTTCCTCGAGGAACTTGTGCGCTTGTTCTAACATCTCGACGAGGTTCGCGAAAAAGTTTCCTGTTGTCACGTCCACAAGCGTGTGTGGCTCGGCGGCTGGAATGCGGATCTCAAACGGTAGGTTCGGGATCGATTTCAGTTCGCGGTAGCTGGCACCGGGGCCGTGTTTGATGACGCTGACGGCGGTTGCGTATTGGTGGACTTTCGTGCCGAGCGGCGTATTTTCGTTCTCAATCAATAGCTTGTGGAGCTTTTTGTAGAATGGACCACGTTTGAAGTGGTGCTGCATCCGCGCCTCGAAGGCTGCGGCGAGTTCAACGCAGGCGGCCTCGATTGCGGCGGGTTTCGTGAGTTCTGCTGCCGATTTATGTGCCGCGTCGAGAAGGTCTGTGATCGTGGCGGCCATGAGAATTCCTTAAAGGGAGAGGGTGCCGAGGAGGCGTGCGGCCTCGTCTGCGGGGGAGCTAAGTTTGTTGCGGTCTTCACCGGGGTAGAAGCGGGCGCGGGTCGCTGTTGGCATCGGGTTTGGTGTGACGATGTGGACGTGCGGGCCTGTTTTCTCCGACTCGGCTTGCCATGATTTCGCCAGTGCGATTTGGGCTGCTTTGGTCGCACCATATGCACCAAAGAACTGCGCGCCGCCGCGGGGGTCATCAGTGAAAACAGCGTGACCGTCACGACCCAAAAGCGGGCCGACGTAGCCGATCAGGCGGGCTGTTGCCTCGACATTAATCGTGATGGATTTCGCGAGGTCTTTGGGGCCGATGTGACCCGCTGGGGCCAAGGGTGCCGCGTGGATTGCTGTGTGAATCCAAAGGTCTAGCTTGCCCCAGCGGTCAAAGATCGAGCGGCACAGCTGCTGCATAGCGGCGTCGACCGTGATGTCCATCGGCGCGAGCGTCGCCTCGCCGCCAGCGGCGCGGATCAGGTCGTCGATTTCTTCCAAAGCGCCTGTTGTTTTGCCCACGGCAATGATGTGATGCGTGGGGGCAAGCGCCACGGCCAAAGCCGCGCCAAGTCCGCGTGACGCGCCAGTGATGAGTGCTGTTTTCATAAGATTACTCGGCGGCGATATTGGGCTTGAAGCCTTTGGCGATCATGTCGGACGGCTTCACAGGGTACTCGCCCGAGAAACATGCATCACAGAAAGCAGGGTTTTTGGCGTCGCGGCCAGCGGCCTCGCCCGAGGCGCGGTAGAGACCGTCGAGCGAGATGAATTTGAGGCTATCGACGCCGATGTTCACCCGCATCTCCTCTTCGGACATGTTCGCGGCCAGCAGCTTGTCGCGCTCTGGCGTATCGACGCCGTAGAAGCAGGGCCAAGCGGTAGGCGGGGATGCGATTCGGAAGTGGACCTCGGCGGCCCCTGCATCAAGGATCATTTCTTTGATTTTGCGGCTGGTGGTGCCGCGCACAACGCTGTCGTCCACGAGGATGACGCGTTTGCCCTTGATCAGGGCGCGGTTCACGTTGAGTTTCAGGCGCACACCCATGTTGCGGATCGATTCCGTGGGCTCAATGAAGGTCCGGCCCATGTATTGGTTGCGGATGATGCCCATGGCGTAAGGGATGCCCGATTGCAGGGAATAGCCGATGGCCGCTGGTGTGCCGCTGTCAGGGACGGGGCAGACGAGGTCGGCGTCAACGGGGGCTTCTTTCGCCAATTCGCGACCAATGTTCTCGCGGATTTCATAGACGGATCTGCCGCCTAAGATGCTGTCTGGGCGCGAGAAATAGACGTTCTCGAAGATGCAGAAGCGTGATTTTGCAGGACGGAAGGGGAAGTGGCTCTCAACACCTGCGTCGGTGATGACGACCATTTCGCCGGGCTTTATTTCGCGCACGAATTCGGCGCCAATGATGTCGAGGGCACAGGTCTCGGAGGCAAGCGCCCAGCCGTCACCGATTTTACCAAGTACGAGGGGGCGCACGCCAAGTGGGTCACGGCAGCCGATCAGCTTGTTGTCAGTCATGGCAACGATGGAAAACGCGCCTTCGACTTTGCGCAGGGCTTCTTCCATGCGGTCAGGGATTGTCTGACCCATTGAGCGGGCCATCAGGTGGATGATGCATTCAGAATCAGATGAGGACTGGAAGATCGAGCCGCGCTCGATGAGTTCGCGGCGCAGGGCGTTTGCGTTGGTCAGGTTGCCGTTGTGAGCAATGGCCGCACCGCCCATGGAGAATTCGCCAAAGAACGGCTGCACGTCACGCAGGGCGGTTTGCCCTTTGGAACCCGCAGTCGAGTAGCGCACGTGGCCGATGCCGATGGTGCCGGGCAGGGACGCGATCATGCGGGGCGATGTGAAGTTATCGCGCACAAGACCCATACGACGTTGCTGATTAAAGCCGTTTTCGGGGTCATGAGTGACGATACCGCCAGCCTCTTGACCACGGTGTTGCAGCGCGTGCAGGCCGAGGGCTACAAAGTTGGAGGCGTCAGGAACGTTTACAACGCCAAATACGCCACACTCCTCCCGCAGTTTATCATCGTCAAAAGGATGGGCGGGGGGCATTTGATGGGACAAGGCGGGCAGCTCCGAATCCGAGGGTTTGCATTCGGGTTGTTCTTACGGGCAACGGCGGCCTATGTCACCCGCCTATCTGGGATGATTGCGGCATGTGTCACAATTCTGTGCGCAAACGCCAGAGTTCTGGGAATAACTCGACCTCGAGCATGCGGCGCAGATAGCTGACGCCGCCTGTGCCACCAGTGCCGCGCTTGAACCCGATCACGCGCTCAACCGTTGTGACGTGGTTAAAACGCCATCTGCGAAAGTAGTCTTCCAGATCGACCAGCTTTTCGGCCAGCTCGTACAAGGCCCAATGGGCATGCGGGTCGCGGTAGACCGCCGTCCATGCCAGCATCACGCCTTCGTCAAATATATGCGCTTGGGTGACGTCTCTGGTTTGAAAGGCGGGCACGTCGAGCAAACCTGCGGTCCGCAGGGCATCGATGGCCACATCATAAAGTGAGGGCTGCGCCAGTTCGGCTTCTAGCTTGGCCATGATATCAGGTCTGTGTGCGTGGGGCTGGATCATGGCGTGATTACGGTTGCCAAGGGTGAACTCAATCAGCCGGTATTGCCATGACTGAAAGCCCGACGATTGCCCCAGATCGTCGCGAAATGCGGTGTATTCGCTCGGCGTCATTGTCCGCAGCACATCCCAAGCGTTATTGAGCTGCTCGAAGATTTTCGCCACACGCGATAGCATTTTAAACGCGGGCTGCAATTGACCGTCGGCAATAGACCGTCGTGCCGTCGCCATTTCATGCAGGACAAGCCGCATCCATAGCTCTGAGGTCTGATGCTGGATGATGAAAAGCATCTCGTCATGGGTGTCAGTTCGCGGCTTTTGCGCCTCAAGCACCATATCCAACCCGAGATAGTCGCTATACGACATGCGCCCGTCAAAGCGCATCTGCGCGCCTTCAGTGGAGGGATTATAGGGGGGCTTTTCGGTCATAAGTCGCCTCATAGATAAAAAATTGCCGTGATCCCTGAGTGGGTATCACGGCAATTTAAATCTACAAGACCAAGCGTGTTATTCAGGTGCGGCGCCACATGTGCCGACAAGCTGCTCGTATTGTGTTGTGATCCAGCCCAATGCCGCTTCTGGGTCGCGGTCTTCGATTTGACCAGTCAGCTTGCCAAAGACTGTTGCAGAGCGGCTGTTTTCAACCATGTCGACTTTTTGGGTCGAGAGCACTGTCTGGTAAACAAAGAAGGCCACGGCGACCAAAAGGATGCCGCGCAGCACGCCAAAGAGGAATCCAAAACCTTGATCAAGCCCGCCAAGGGCGGAGCGTTGCACGAGGCTTGAGAACAGAGGTGTGAAGATCGAGACGACCACGAGCGCAATCGCAAAGACCGCAGCGAATGAGGCGATGATCGACAGCTCACAGCTATCACCGATGAAATCACCGATGACGGGCAAGCCGCGGATGATTGGCTGCACGCTGTCGGCGAAGATGAATGCGAGGATTGTCGCACCAATCCAGCCCGCAATCGCCATCGCTTCGCGTACGAAGCCGCGGCTATATGCCAGCAGCGCCGATACAACGATCACAATTGCGACGACCCCGTCGACGATTGTAAAACCTTCCATGCGCGTCTCTCACTCTTTATTACTTTTCGGGGCCACGATCCCCGAATGTTTCTGCTACGAACGTGGCCAAGTCTTGCGCATATCGCAAGCTTAACCCCGCCACCGCGACCTTCTTGGTCTGTTGCGGTGTGATTGCAGACGTAAAACCAAGTTTTTGCGCTTCTTTCAATCTATTTTCGGTCTGAATGACCGGACGAAGCGCCCCAGAGAGACTTATTTCACCAAAAAGCACCACATCATGGGGTAATGCGGCGTCTTCGCGCGCAGAAACCAATGCGGCAGCGACGGCGAGGTCGGCGGCGGGATCGTTGATTTTCATGCCGCCCGCGACGTTAAGGTAAACATCAAGCCCTGTGAACGGCACACCGCAGCGCGATTCTAACACGGCGAGGATCATGCCAAGCCTGCCACTATCAAGTCCCACAACGGACCGTTTGGGTTGGCTATGAGGGGAGGGTGCGACGAGCGCTTGGATCTCGGTGAGCACAGGGCGGGTGCCTTCGATGCCCGCAAAAACCACAGACCCAGGTGCAGGTTTGCCGCGATCCGAGAGGAATAGGGCGGAGGGGTTTTTGACTTCAGCGAGGCCCTTGCCCGTCATCTCGAAAACGCCGATCTCATCCGCTGGACCAAAGCGGTTTTTGACCGAGCGTAGGATGCGGAATTGGTGGCCGCGCTCGCCCTCAAAGTAAAGCACCGTATCGACCATATGTTCGACAACGCGCGGCCCTGCGATGGAGCCGTCTTTGGTGACGTGGCCGACCATGATCACGGACATGCCGTTGGTTTTGGCGAAACTTGTGAGCTCGTGGGCCGACGAGCGGACTTGGGAGACCGATCCCGGAGCGGAATCCACGTTATCGGCCCACATGGTTTGAATGGAATCGATGATCGCGAGGTCGGGCTTTTCGACCTCTAGCGTGGTGAGGATGTCGCGCAGGTTGGTTGCTGATGCGAGGTGAACGGGGCTTTGGGTCAGGCCCAACCGTTCGGCGCGCATCTGGATTTGGCCCGCCGATTCCTCGCCAGAGATGTAGATGACCTTGAGGCCGTTGCGGGCAAAGCGTGCGGCGGCTTGCAGCAGCAAGGTCGATTTCCCGATCCCTGGATCACCGCCCACGAGCAGAGCAGAGGCCTTGACCAGACCGCCACCAAGCACGCGGTCGAGTTCTTCGACGCCTGACATGGTGCGCGGGGGCGGCGGTTCTTTGGATGCAAGGTCAGTCAGCGGAATGGTTTTGCCGCGCATGCCGCCCAAGGTTTTCTTGGCGGGGCCTGTGCTGAGCGGTTTGTCCTCTTGGATCGAGTTCCAAGCGTTGCAAGCGTCGCATTGTCCCGACCATTTGCTGTGGGACGCGCCGCATTCGTTGCAAGTGAAGATGTTTTGTTTAGCCATGTTCACGTTTTGCCCCATTTGCAGCACTCTGGCAATGGGGAAACGTTAACCTTGTTTTGCTGGGGGCAAAATGCGCGGGGTCAGGGCCGAAATCGCGATGGATGCGATGATGCAAACGGAAAAGAGGTAAAGCCCCCATGCGGTTTCCAGCTTGCCGATGCCCACACCTTTGGCCACGACGATATAGAGCGCAATCAAGAACACGTCGGCCATCGCCAGTTTGCCGAGCCATGCGAGGACAGGCAGGAGTTTGTCGCTGAGCAGGTTAAAGTGGATCAGCGCAAGGCCCATGGTTTTGAGGTAGGGTGCAAAGAGCGCGAAGATCGTGACCATAAGGGCAAGGAAAACGTCAGAGCCCCAGAGACTTTGCAGACCAGAGATCACGCTGATTTCCGAGAGTGAAAACAATGGCAGGAACCCTGCACGCATCAGCGGCGCAAACCATGCGATGGGGAAGGCGATAAGGAGCGCCAGATTGGCGCCGATCAACAGTTTACGCATCAAAAATTACTATTCCGCAGCAGGTTTTTTGGCCAAGGCCACAACATTATCGTCCTTGCGGCTGAGCATATAGCCAAGGGCGGGGAGCGCCATTTGCAGCTTCTCATCAAGCTGTTCGAGTTGTGAGGCCACAACGCTTTCTTCCAGATCGACCTGCTGCGCCCAAGTGCGGATTTCTTGCACGGCGTGCAGGGCCACAACAATGCGTTGTTGCTGGGCCTCGGCCTCTTCTTGGCGTTGGGTTAGGAATTGCTTTGCGCGCTCCACTTTTTCGTCCGAATAGACATCGGCCAAGTGGCGCGATTGCTGCGACATCTGCGCTGCAACTTCGAGAACGTCAGGCTCTAGGCGGACCAGATCAGGGTGATCGCGCAGGTAGGCGAGGCGCTCGCGCACGGCGTCAAACTCGGAGCTGAATGTGAAAACACCTGCGCGGTCGGCTGTGTGGCACAGGTGATAAGCGCGGGCAACGTCGTCCATGCTCATTTGAAACGAGCGATGGGTGCGCTCAAGCGCGTTCATCCGCATATTGGTAGGGATCATCAGGGCGACAGCTCAAACCAACACGGTCAATCCGATCTGCATATACATGCCCGCGTTTAGGACTGTCATCTCTCCAAACGTCATCGGGAACGACAGCCAAGCGGTCGCACCAAAGGCGCAAAAGATCGTGTAAGTCAGCATTGCAATTGCCAATGTGGCGGCTGCGAAAATTGCAGCTCCTTGCAAAACGCGAAGGGTCAGTCGGAGATAAGATAGTTGGCGCATAATTCAATTCCCTTAGAAATCAGTGCTCTCTTTAACCATTAAGATAAGCCAAGAAGAACCGCATTGCAGGGGGAATTTGGTTCACGAGGCAAGGGAACACAAAAAAGGCACCAATTTGAAAGGTTTGTGCAGCGTTGTTTCTCGCGGCGCTATGTTTGCATGCGACCCAAACCGGAAGGACGCGGACGGGAAAGCCGCTTGGTTCATCTGCATTTACTGGGATATTGTTCGTTTTGGGGCTGCGACTTGTAGCGCGGAAATTTGGCAAATTTCTGCCTAGTGCGCAGTGGCCACAGTTGACAGCTTTATTTTGGCGCACCGAAAAAGCGACCCGATTTCACGAATCCGCGCGCAGGAAACGCTGCGAATCGCAACGATTTCAGGGCTTAACCGTCCTTAGAGCGACGGGTGTAGCGATTCCCCAAAGAGGTAAGGATTTCGTAGCCGATCGTGCCAGCCACACGTGCCAGTTGATCAACTGTTTGCTGTGCGCCAAGGATCGTGAGCGCGTGCGGGTCCTCGGACAGGTCCGTGACATCCACGGTCAGCAAATCCATCGAGACGCGACCCACAAGCGTGCAGGGCTCATCGCCGTAATAGAGCGTTGCCTTGTCGGACATCGACCGCAAAAGGCCGTCGGCATAGCCCGCAGAAATGGTTGCGATGCGCGAGGGGCGTTCGGCCTGCCACGCGTTCCCATAGCCCACAACTTCGCCCGCATTGAGGTTGCGGATTTGGATGACGGGCAGGTCCATTTGCACAACGTGACGCGCGTTTTCAAAGGGCAGTCCGCCAAAAAGGCCGATCCCTGGACGCGTCATGTCAAAGTGGTAGTCTTTGCCGAGCAGGATGCCACCCGTTGCCGCCAGTGATCGCGGCACGGAAATACCGTCGGTCATCTGGTGAAAGACATCTAATTGAAAGGCGTTCATCGGGTGGTCAGGCTCGTCGGCGCAGGCAAGGTGGCTCATCACCAATGTCGGATGTTGCGCGAGAGCGATTTCGGCAATCGCACCCCATTCGTCCCATTCCATGCCCAGACGGTTCATGCCCGTATCAAGCTGGATGCCAAACGCATGGCCTGGCAGTGCCTCGAAGTGCCGCGAGATTTGATCAATCGAGTTGAGCATCGGCGTCAGGTCCAGATCGCCGATCATATCGGTGTCGCCGCTCATGTGACCTGAGAGAATGTTGATCTGTGGCCCTTCGCCCAAGGCCTGCCGCAAAATCGCGCCTTCTTCGGCGACAGCCACAAAGAACTTGCGTGCGCCTGCTTTGGCCAATGCCTTGGCCACACGGCCCGCACCAAGGCCGTAGCCGTCTGCCTTGACCACGGCTGCGGTCTCGGATTTGCTCATTTTGTCCAGCGCACGCCAATTTGCGATAATGGCGTCGAGGTCGATTGTGATATGTCCAGTGCTCATGGCGTTCTTTTGTCAGGGCTTTGGGGTTGCGACAAGGGGGCATAAGCGTCCAGACTTCCCCGAAGGCAAGTTCTCCAATAGATTTTGGCACGAATCCGCGTAAATCGACGCCCCGCATAGCGCGAGTACCCCGTGTATCCTGCTTAAACGCTCAGATGGGAGGTTTCAGGTAGCCTCTGCTTCTTGGGCGTAGGCGTGACAAATCTCGCTCCCGCCTTGCTTGCGAGTCTCTTCTTTTGTCCGCCTTAGTATTCCTCGGACGGCGTGCCTTGCCATGGTTGCGCGAGGTTGCCGAAGCGGGTGAATTGACCCTCGAACGACAGGCCAACGGTGCCGATGGGGCCGTGGCGCTGCTTGCCGATCACAACTTCGGCTTTGCCGTGCAGGCGCTCCATTTCATCTTGCCACGCGGCCATTTTGTCGTGCTCGTGATCACCGGGCTTTTCGCGCTCTTTGTAGTATTCCTCGCGGTACACGAACATCACGACGTCGGCGTCTTGCTCAATCGAGCCCGATTCACGCAGGTCAGAGAGCTGCGGGCGTTTATCTTCGCGGTTTTCGACCTGACGCGAGAGCTGCGAGAGGGCCACGACGGGGATTTGCAATTCCTTGGCGATGGCCTTGAGACCCATCGTGATTTCGGAAATTTCGTTCACACGGTTTTCGGAACGGCCCGTGCCGCGCACAAGCTGCAAGTAGTCCACGACCAGCAGATCAAGCCCATGTGTCCGTTTCAGACGTCGCGCGCGGGCAGCCAGTTGGCTGATCGGCAGGGCAGGCGTGTCATCGATAAACAGCGGGCAGGATTCGAGGTTTTTGGCAGCCTCAACAAAGCGGCGGAATTCCGGTTCGGTCATATCACCAGAGCGGATCTGGTGCGAGTTAACCTCGGAAGCCTCCGACAGAATACGCGCGGCAAGCTGTTCGGCGGACATTTCGAGAGAGTAGAAGCCCACAACACCACCGTTCACAGCACCCTCGGTCCCGTCAGTCAGCGTGCCTTTGCGGTAGGCCTTGGCCACGTTGTAGGCGATGTTGGTCGCTAGCGAGGTTTTCCCCATTGATGGGCGACCGGCGAGGATCAAAAGGTCGGATTTGTGCAAACCGCCAAGTTTCTTGTCGAGGTCCACGAGGCCAGTCGAGATACCAGACAGCCCACCATCACGCTGATAGGCGGCGTTGGTGACGTTCACGGCTTCGGTCACGGCCTTGAGAAAAGATTGGAACCCTGTCTCCGACGAGCCTTGCTCTGCTAAGCGGTAAAGCTCTTGTTCAGCCTCAACGATTTGCTCGCGCGGCTCTGATAGCACGTCCATTTTGGCGGCTTTGTCTGCGATGCTGCGACCAACTTGAATAAGTTCGCGCCGTGTTGAAAGGTCATAGATCATCTGCGCGTAGTCGCGCGCGGCAAAGGCGGAAATCGCAGCACCCGCAAGACGGGCAAGGTAGGCTGGTCCGCCAAGTTCTTTCAGGCCCTCGTCATCCTCAAGGAACGTCTTGAGCGTCACAGGGGAGGCGAGCGCGTTTTTGGCGATACGTGTGGCGGCCGTCTCGAAAATGCGGGCGTGTACGGGGTCGTAGAAATGCTTTGGCCCAATGATCGAGGCGATACGGTCAAAGATGTCGTTATTGGTCAGGATCGCACCCAGAAGCTGCTGCTCAGCCTCGATGGAATGCGGCATCGTGTCGATGCTGGCCTCGGCCATGCCTGTTGCATTAAATGTTGCGACTTCGTTCATTGTATCACCCCAGACGGACCACGTTTGCTTCGGGTTCTCATACAAAACGAGAGGGACCCGCGCAAATTGTATGTTTTGTGGATAACTCTAAGCCTAGCAGATTTGGGGCCGCATTGCTAGGAATGTGCTAGATGATGTGGCTGGGTGGTTAACCTTGCCACATCATTTATATTTTTCTCCGCTGCGTTATTTTGCGCGTGCAGCCGACCAGCCAGCAGGATCACGTAGATAGGCCTCGACTTCGTCCAAGGTTGCAGAATCGTAGGCCTTGCGTTTTTTGGCCTCTTCCAGCACGTCCCACCATGTGCACAGGTGCAAGAGTTGCACGCCGTGGTCTGACAGCGATTTCTCGACGCCTTCAAAGATGCCGTAGTAGAAGATGACGGCAGTAGCAGAGCAAGTCGCCCCTGTTTCGCGGATCGCGTCTACGAAGGACAGCTTAGAGCCGCCATCGGGTGTCAGGTCTTCGACGAGCAACACGCGCTGCCCTTCGGTCATCACACCTTCGATGCGGGCGTTTTTGCCGTAACCTTTTGGTTTCTTGCGCACATAAGTCATTGGCAGCGCCATACGCTCGGCCACGAGGGCGGCGAACGGGATGCCAGCGGTCTCGCCGCCTGCGATGTTATCAAAAGCCTCAAAACCTGCTTCGCGCATGATCGTGACGGCCAGGAAATCCATCAGGGTCGAGCGGATACGCGGGAAAGAGATCAGCTTACGGCAATCCACATATGTCGGTGCTTGCTTGCCTGAGGCGTGGGTGAACGGCGTTTCTGCGTTAAACGTGATCGCCCCAATTTCCAAGAGCATGCCTGCGGCGAGGCGTGCGATTTCGTCTTTGGTGGGATAGGAAGAGGGGATCATAGATGTGCTTTCAGTTAATTAACGGTGACAGACCAATGCAGGTCAAAGCCGGGATCAAACACGGTGACGGGGCCGTCGGGTGTGTCGATTTTGGTGGGATAGGTGACAGGCGCGCCCTTGGTCAGGGTGATGGTGTCGTCGTTTGGTGCCAAACCATAGAACTGCGGGCCGTTGAGCGAGGTAAAGTCTTCTAGCTTTGGCAATGCGCCTGCCGCGTCGAATACCTCGGCCAAGCAGGACATGGTGTTGGTCGCGGTAAAGCAACCCGCACAGCCGCAGGCCATCAGTTTGTTCGGGTCGGTATGTGGCGCGCTATCGGTACCAAGGAAGAACCGCTTGTCGCCAGAAACAGCCGCTTGCACGAGAGCCACGCGGTGAATTTCGCGTTTTGCCACAGGCAGGCAGTAGTAATGCGGCTTGATCCCACCAGCGAGAATGTGATTGCGGTTGATAATCAAGTGGTGCGTGGTGATCGTTGCGGCAAGGTTCTTGCGGTTGTCGCGCACGTAGTCGACGGCGTCTTGGGTGGTGACATGTTCCATGACGACCTTGAGATCAGACACCTTCTTGCGCAGCGGCTTGAGGACCTTGTCGATGAATACAGCTTCGCGGTCAAAGATGTCGATGTCGGAATTGGTGACTTCGCCGTGCACACACAGCGGCATGCCGATTTCGGCCATTTTATCCAGCACAGGGCGGACCTTTTCAAAGTCGCGCACCCCTGAGGCGGAATTCGTTGTCGCACCGGCGGGATACAGCTTTACTGCGGTCGCAATGCCAGCGGCGTGGGCTGCGGCCACATCGGCGGGATCTGTCCCCTCGGTCAGGTACAGCGTCATCAACGGTTGAAAGTCGGAACCTGCGGGCAGGGCGGCCATGATCCGGTCGCGGTAGGCCATGGCCTGCTGGGCTGTCACGACGGGCGGCACCAGATTAGGCATGATGATCGCGCGGCCGAAGTGGCGGGCGGTTTCGGGCAGCACGGCCTTGAGCATCGCACCATCGCGCAGGTGCAAATGCCAATCGTCTGGCTGGCGGATCGTCAGGGATGTGATGTTCTTATCTGTCATGTTGCCCGATTACACGTTTGTTGCTGAGGTGACTAGATGCGGATTCTTCACCCTTGTAACCCCGTTCGGTGGCCTTGATACAGCTATTAAGCTAATTTTGAACTGGAGAACGACAATGTTAGGATTTTTGGCAGCGATCGGTGCAGGCTTTGCAACGCCATATCTGGAAGCCCCTGTAGCGCGCCCAATCGCGAAACTGATGGAAAAGCACATTACGCTTGAAGCGTCTGAGATCCGCCTGATCGCGTTCATCGTCGCAATGCTGGCGGCTGGTGTTGTCAGCGCGTTGCTGGACAGCGGCATGACATTCTGGGTGATCCTTGGCGGTGCGCTTGGTTATTTCGGCAGCCGTTTGGTTGGCGCTGGTCGTGCGATGATGGATGCGCGCCGCGACAATTGATCGACATGCGCTAAGTGAAAGCAGGGCCGCATTGCGGTGGTCACTGAAAAAGCCGCGCTGATGTGATGTCAGCGCGGCTTTTTTATTGTCTGATAGAGAGGGTTTAAGCGGCTGAAACCTTCAAGGGGCGGCTCGGCTTGTGCCCTTCATCCTTCAGTTCTTTTAGCTTTTTAGAGAAGAAATTGTCATCGCCTTGGCGCAACACAAACGCGCATACATTCGCCGCCAATATCGGATGACCGGTTTTGATCATCTGGGAATAAAGCGTGCGCAGGTATGGCACATACTCTCTGCGGGCGCGCATGGCGTCGCTGAATTCGACTTCGTCAAGGGATTTGCCCATCGCGCTGATCAAGAGATCATCCAAGACCTCCATGGCGTCCAGTGCTTTTTCAGGGCGATTGCCAAGTCCCGTGCAGCGCAGGGCAGTGACATTGGCGCGGGTGAACATCGCGGCATGGATTGCGTCAAAGCGCTGCTGCGGATCAAACGCGATATAAGCGTGGTTTGCCGCATCGATCATATCTGGCGCATAGCCGTAGCGATCTGAAAAATTCAAACGCCGTTGGTCGACATAGCGCGAATCCCAGCCAGCAATACGCGGATCAAGTGTGGCTTGTGGGCGCACGGCAAAGACTGTGCATCCTGGGGCTGCGACACTATAGGCGGCCGCGGCGTAGCCTCCACCATGGGCGCCGTAAAACAGCACATTGTCGAAGTCTTCAAAGAACCCGTCGTCAATCAAACGGTCAAAGTAGCGGTAGACAGCAGGATCGCGGAACCAGCTTTCTGCATCGCTAATAATCGCGAGATGCGACCAACCTTCGGTCTTGGTAAAGACAAAACCGCGCGGCTCGGCGCCTGCGTTGTGATTGCGGATGGAATCAGTACTTTCAAACGTGACCAGAAGGTCAGTGCCTGCATCCAAGAAAGCAGCACAATGCCCATCGCCCAAAGGTTCGAAATAGCCATGTTCGTCGGCTATTTCTTCGACGCGTGCGTACCAATCGTCGATCTCAAGACCGGCGAGTTCTGCGTCAAACTTTAAGCGCATATCATTCATTACTGCTCTCCTCCGGATACTTTCCGGTCACTCTTTCACTAATTACTGGCAGCCATTTGTGTCAAAAATGGGTAAATGGCTAGCCAGTTTTAGGGAAATTGCAGGTCAGAAGAAAGCCTGAAGACCTGTCTGCGCGCGACCAAGAATAAGGGCATGCACGTCATGCGTGCCCTCGTAGGTGTTCACGGTTTCAAGGTTGACCATGTGGCGCATGATCTGGAAGTCCTCGGAGATGCCGTTGCCACCGTGCATATCACGCGACATCCGCGCCACGTCCAAAGCCTTGCCGCAGTTGTTACGCTTCATCATAGAGATCATTTCAGGGGCGGCTTTGCCCGCGTCCATCAGGCGACCAACTTGCAAGCTCCCTTGCAGGCCCAAAGTAATCTCGGTCTGCATATCCGCGAGTTTCTTTTGGAACAGTTGTGTTTGCGCGAGAGGCTTGCCGAATTGCTTGCGATCAAGCCCGTATTGCAATGCTGCATGCCAGCAGGCCTCTGCCGCACCCATCACACCCCAAGAGATGCCGTAACGTGCGCGGTTCAGACAGCCAAATGGCCCTTTGAGGCCCTGCACATTGGGGAGCAGTGCGTCTTCGCCAACTTCCACGTCCTTCATGACGATCTCGCCAGTGATGGAGGCGCGTAGGGAAAGTTTACCGCCGATCTTAGGGGAGGACAGGCCATTCATCCCTTTCTCAAGGACAAAGCCACGGATTTTGCCGCCGTGCTCTTCGGATTTGGCCCAGACAACAAAAACGTCGGCGATAGGTGCATTCGATATCCACATCTTGGAGCCCGAAATGCGGTAGCCGTTCGCGGTTTTCTTGGCCACGGTCTTCATCCCGCCTGGATCAGAGCCCGCGTCAGGCTCGGTCAGGCCAAAGCAGCCGATCAGTGTGCCAGCGGCCAGTCCGGGGAGGTATTTCTTGCGCTGATCCTCTGACCCGTAGGCGTGGATCGGGTACATCACCAGCGACGACTGCACGGACATCATAGAGCGGTAGCCCGAATCCACACGCTCAATCTCGCGGGCCACTAGGCCGTAGGTCACGTAAGAGGTGCCAAGCCCGCCGTATTCCTCGGGGATGGTCAAGCCAAGCAGACCTGCGTCGCCCATGCTTTTAAAAATCTCGGGTGCAGTGACTTCTTCGCGGTAGGCCTTGGTGATACCGGGCTGAAGTTCGGCCTGCGCGTAAGCATTGGCCGCATCACGCAACATGCGCTCGTCCTCGGTCAGTTGATCCTCAAGACGAAACGGGTCTTTCCAATCAAAAGTGTTCAAGTCAGGGCCAAAACCTTTTGTGTCATGCGATGTGCTCATGGGGATATCCTTTGTCATTGTCGGCACGATAGGCGGGGGCAATGGCGGGGGCAATGACTTGTGTGCGCTAACATGCGCAAGTTTCGGGTCGGCATTGTCGCAGGGCTAAGCTAACTTGGCCACAAAAGGAGACAGCGCATGGAAATTCGTTACTTGCCCTATGATGCCAAGACCGTAGCCAGCCTGCGTAGCGGCGGCCCAGATGCCTACGGGATGCCCGCCGAGCGGGTGGTGTCGGACGGGCAAGGGAACCCTTGTCGCTGTTGTTTGCACGATGTGCCCAAGGGGGTGGAGATGCTGATTTGTGCCGCGATGCCGTTTCCGAGTGTGCAGCCATACGCCGAGACGGGGCCGGTTTTTCTATGTGCAGAGAACTGTGAGCCGTGGGACGGGCAGGGTGTGCCGCCTGTTTTGACAAGTTCGCCTGAATATCTGCTCAAGGCGTATAACGCCGATCACCGCATCATTTACGGGACGGGGAAGATTACGCAGGCAGGCGAGTTGGCCGATTATGCGGTTGGGTTGCTGGCCCGCGAGGGCGTGGCCTTTGTTGATGTCCGCTCTGCGCGCAACAATTGTTTTCAGACGCGGATCGTTGCGGCGTGAGGGATGTTCTCGACATAGCGCTGGGCTGGCATGAGGCAGGTCGCAAGATTGCCGTGGCCACTGTGGTTGAGACATGGGGCTCTGCGCCGCGTCCCGTGGGCAGCCAGATGGTTGTGGATACTGATGGGGCGATGGAGGGCTCTGTGTCTGGTGGCTGTGTCGAGGGCGCCGTTGTGACGGAGGCCGTGGAGGTCATCGCCGACGGGCAGGCGCGGCTACTGGACTACGGCGTCAGCGACGACGATGCTTTTGCCGTGGGGCTTGCTTGCGGTGGCCGTATCCGCGTGCTGATTGAGGTGATCCCAGTGGAGACCTTGCGGGCGCTTGTAACGGCGAAGGCCGCGCGGGACCCTATCGCCTATGTGGCTGATCTGGCGGGCGCTGGGCGCAGCCTTGCCAGTGTGCAGGATTACCCTGAACGGTTCAGGCTGGATCGCTCTGGCGTAGAGCCTGACGGGCAGACGTTTGTTGCAATTGCGAACCCGAGCCTGCGGATGGTGATCGTGGGGGCCGTGCATATCGCGCAGCCTTTGGTGATGATGGCGCGCGAATGTGGATATCAGCCGATTGTAGTGGACCCACGGGAGGGCTTTGCCGCGCAAGCGCGGTTCCCGCAAACGCGCATAGAGCAGGATTGGCCTGATGAGGCGATAGCAAAAATTACCATCGATTCAAGGACATGCGTTGTGACGTTAAGTCATGACACTAAGTTGGACGACCCTGCCTTGATCGCGGCGCTGCGGTCGGATGCGTTTTATATTGGCGCACTCGGCTCGACGCGGACCCACGAGGCGCGGGTGGCGCGGTTGTTGCAAGCAGGGTTCAGCGCGCAGGATATCGCCCGCATTCACGGACCTGTCGGGATCAAGTTGGGGGGGCGGCACCCCGCAGAGATTGCGGTGAGTATCATGGCCGAAGTGACGCGGGTTTTGCGGACGTCCTAGCGATCTGACAGGTAATCCGCCGAGACGTAGCCCGTGACCCTTGGGGAATTCGCAAGTGAAACCTCGCACCACAATTGGCCGACTTCGGTCACGCAATCGCGTTTGTTCAGCACCGTGCCGTCAGGTAGCCCCATGATGACGTTATAGCCAAGTCCCGGACCTGCGCGCAGTTTCAGCAAATCATCAGGTCCTGTGCCTTGAACCGTGGTGCGGTTGGTTGGCAAGCCGCCACAACTGGCAGCAAGTGTAAGGGCGAGGAGGGCGGTAAGAGCACTGCGAAGCATCGGGAGCCTTTCTGGTTTTCTGGTAACCTAGACCGAGGGGAGCCGCGTTGCTATTGCTTTTTGCCCATACGCGCTCGTCGCAGGGCGCTGATGTCATCGGTGCTGATGGGGGGATGTTTGCTGCTAGGCTTTGAGGGTCGGACCGTTTCACCGCTATGGGCAAGGGCCGCACCTGCGCATTGTAGGCAGAACAGCCAAACCCCGACGCAGACGGAGCCTGCGATGATAAAGGCGTGTAGCATGGTGAATTCGCCGCCTTTGCCTGTGACAAAAAGGATCACGCGATCTAGGTGAGAGACGAGCGCTTGGGTCAGGCCAAGATAGGACGCGCCTGTGCCCATCAGGGGCAGCATGATCGTCGAAACCGCTGTAATCATCAGCAATAACAGCACCATTAGCGGAAGTTTTGCGCCAAATTCGTCGTAAGGACGGTGGTTTCTTCCCGCGGCGACACTGGCCAAAGTGGGCAGGAGGGCGGCGCGCAGCAGGAGGGCCACGACCCCACTGATCGCCGTCAGGGCGGTATAGCGCCCAAAGGCTACTTGCTGCGATAAGCTGGCGACTGGATCGGGAACTTGCGCGTGAAGAATCGCGCGGACTTGCTCGATGTCGCCTTGCTGGACCATCAGCCAAGCCGCGAAGATGACAGCGGACAAAAGGACGGCGACCAGACCTTCGATAAAGCCATAACCGACTGCTGCTATCATCAATTTATGCTGGGAGTGTTCCGTCTTATGGCCCAGCACCCGCAGGCCAATTCTGATCCCGATCAGGTAGGGATGCATCGAGATGATGTAACTGATGATTGTGGAGACGACGGGGATCAGGACCAGCAAAAGAAGCCCGATGACAGGGATGCCAATCAAGATTGTGAAGAACCCGTAAAATGTGATCGCGGTCAGGAAAATGTAGAAGAGCGTCCAGAGCGGCAGCACCAGCATAAACCGCCAGAAGATGGCAACGGAGAGCGGAAAGGTTTGGAGCAAAAGCATGTTTAAAACGACCACTTGGAAATCAACAGGATGATGAGGGGTATAGCGGATGCAACCTATAGGCGCTAGCGTATTGGCTGTGACTTACGTGCACAGGGTGTGCACAGCGCGTGCACCGCTTTGATGTCGCTTGGGGCGACGTGGCAATTGACCGTGCCGTTTCTGGCTGTTGGAGGGGGTGGCAGACAACGGCAAACAGCGGCCTCAGTACCATGGGGCATTTGTGCTGGACGTGGATGGGAATACGTGGAGGCGATATGTCATTGCGTTTGGGTTCAGGTGGATGAAAGTAGTGGTTTGAGGAAACGGTTCCAGAAATGATGGTTTGGGGGGGCGTACAGTTCGGTAAAGGTAATTTTCGGATCAAAACTGCTTGTAGAGAGATCACGTATTAGCACCTATACGCCATTACTGGTGTCAGTGAATGATCGGAACAAGGTTGTCGCGTTGGGGCTGAGAAATCTGACAATTTATCGAGTCCGTTGCACGTTTCGGGCAATCGATGACTATTTTATTGAGCTCGCCCTTATCTCCAATCGAGATGGAGATAGCTGCGTTAATTCTTGGGATTGAATTGACGCTTTAACGCCTCGGCAAGAGCCGAACCCAGCGCCCCGTCATTGCCGATCGCTGGTTTTGGCGGCGGACTGGATTTGGATTTTTCCATGGACTTTGGCTTTACCGCCGCTTGTGCGCGCGCCTTTGGCTCGTCGCTATTGTCCTTTCGCATGGTCAGGCCGATGCGCTTGCGCGGCACGTCAACTTCCGTCACCCGCACCCGCACCACATCCCCCGCTTTGACAACCTCGTGAGGGTCTTTGACGAAACGGTCCGCAAGCTGGCTCACGTGAACCAGCCCATCCTGATGCACGCCAATATCGACGAAGGCACCAAAGGCCGCAACGTTGGTCACTGTGCCTTCCAGCGACATACCGGGCTTTAGATCGGTTATACTGTCGACACCATCAGCGAAGGTCGCTGTTTTGAATTCGGGGCGCGGATCGCGGCCCGGTTTTTCCAGCTCCGCCAGAATATCGCGCACGGTTGGCAGGCCAAAACTCTCGTCGACAAACTGCTCTGCACGCAGACCAGACAAAGCGCCGCTATCCCCCATAATGTCGCGTAGGTCCCGCCCGCAGGCCTGCACAATCTTGCGCGCAACGCCGTAGGCTTCGGGGTGCACAGAGGACGCATCGAGCGGCTCTTTACCATCCGTGATGCGCAAGAAACCAGCGCATTGCTCGAACGCTTTTGGGCCTAGCCCAGCCACCTTCAAGAGCGCCTTGCGTGTTGCAAAGGCACCGTTCGCATCACGGTGAGCGACGATGTTTTGCGCAAGCGATGGCCCAAGTCCCGCGATATGCGACAGCAGTGGGGCCGAGGCCATGTTCAGATTGACACCAACCGCGTTCACCGCATCCTCAACCACGGCAGCAAGCGACAAGGTAAGCTGGCGTTGATCCACGTCATGTTGATACTGACCAACCCCGATGGCCTGCGGTTCAATTTTGACCAACTCCGCAAGCGGGTCTTGCAGGCGGCGGGCAATCGAGATGGCCCCACGGATCGTCACGTCAACGTCAGGGAATTCTTGCGACGCGAGCTCAGACGCAGAATAGACCGATGCGCCTGCTTCTGACACGATAACAGAGCTTGGTTTGGCGAAACCGCTTGGCAGCCGTTTCAAAACATCCGCCACCAACCGCTCGGACTCGCGGCTCGCAGTGCCGTTCCCAATCGCAATCAACGCCACCCCATGCTTCTGGATCAACTGAAGAAGGGTATCCTCTGCAGCGCGTACCTCATTACGGGGCTGGAACGGATAGATTGTCGCCATGTCCAACAGCTTGCCAGTCTCATCCACAACCGCAACCTTGCAGCCTGTCCTGATCCCTGGATCAAGCCCAAGGGTCGCACGCGCACCCGCAGGGGCCGCGAGCAAAAGGTCGCGCAAGTTACGCGCAAAGACCTCGATTGCGGTCGCATGAGACCTGCGGCGCAAGTCCGTGAGCAGGTCCATGAACATCGATAGGCTCAGCTTAATGCGCCACGTCCAAGCCGCCGTTTCACGCAGCCATTGATCACCCAACCCCTGCCCAGTAATCCCGATCTCGGCGGCAACGATCCCGATGACACGCGCAAGCCCATCATCATCTGCAGGGCCAATATCGACCGTCACAATCTCTTCTTTTGAGGCACGCAGAATGGCAAGTGCGCGGTGCGACGGGATGGTTGCCCATTTCTCGCTATGGTCAAAATAGTCCGAAAACTTTGCGCCGACCTCTTCTTTGCTTTTGTTCACCCGCGCGGTCACATGTGCCTCTTGCTGCATCACTTGCCGCAGGCGGCCCAAAAGGGCGGCGTTTTCACCAAGCTCTTCTGCCAAAATATCACGCGCACCGTTCAAGGCGTCTTTTGGCGCAAGAACAACATCTGAAAGATAGCTTTGCGCCAGCTCCAAAGGATCCGCCGCGCGGTCCGCAAGAATGCCGCGCAACAATGGCTCCAAACCGTTTTCTCGCGCAATCATTGCCTTGGTCCGTCGCTTCGGCTTGAACGGAAGATAGAGGTCTTCCAGCACGGCCTTCGTGTCCGCCCCTGCGAGTGCGCGGGCCAGCGCATCGGTCATTTTTTCCTGTGCGGTGATTTCGCCAATGATGCTTGCGCGCCGCTTTTCCAAATCGCGCAAATAGCTCAACCGCTCCGCGAGCCTACGCAGTTGCGCGTCATCCAATCCGCCAGTCACCTCTTTGCGGTAACGGGCGACAAACGGGACGGTGTCGCCACTATCAAGCAACGCAACCGTCGCAGTGACCTGTTCGGGACGCGCGCCAATCTCGGCTGCGATATTGCGGAAGATGCGATCTGCGACGGCGTTCATGGCGGACTCCAAAAATCTTTAAGAAAGGCCGTGATAGCGCCAGCGTCGCAGCGCGCCAAGCCAATAACACGGATCGTTGAACAGTGTTTTGCGTAAACTGGCTAATTCAGCAGAAGAGCGGCGACCTGCTGAAATGACACGAACGGCAAGTATGACCTCGGCGCAGCGCGCGGCGAAGGGCTTCTTCGAGCCCGTTGCTGCGAGGTTGCCGCTGCGTAGCCAATGTCAGCTCTGGCAGGTTAGACGGGATAGACGTTCAAAGCATATGTTGGAAAGGCATATCGCCTGGTGTGTTTGGAAAGTCGGGTTCGAACGCGTCGCTTGATTAATCCCTGACGCCTATGATGAAAATCGGGTTAACTGCTAGATCCGTCCGTCCTTTATTTCGACCCGGATTTCGCATTGATCGGCTATGCTTTCGTCGTGCGTCGAAATGATGAACGTGGTTTTCTCACGTTCGTTTAATTCCTTGATCAAAGACATGACCTGTTCTGCTGATTTGCTATCGAGGTTCCCGGTCGGTTCGTCTGCCAGGATCAGATCGGGTTGGTTCATGAGCGCACGAGCCACCGCAACACGCTGCTTTTGGCCGCCTGAGAGCTTTGTTGCTCGAAAATCTTTTCTATCACTCAATCCGACAATATCTAAAAGTTCTGCGCCGCGCCTACGCGCCTGCGGGGTTTCAATGCCATCACGTACCGCAGAGGGAAAGATAACATTCTCGAGTGCCGTGAAATCGGGCAACAGATTGTGAAACTGGAAGACGAAGCCGATATGGCGGTTGCGAAAGTCGGTGAGTGTTGCGTCATCGGCCTCAAACAAATCCTGCCCTAACATCCTAAAATCCCCTGATGTAGGACGCAAAAGCGTGCCAAGGATATTCAGTAGAGTACTTTTGCCTGACCCTGAGGCCCCCAAAAGGGCGATCATGCCGCCCCGCGGTACGGTAAGGTTCAACCCCTTTAGGACCTGCGTCCCGGTTTCACCTGTGCCAAATGTCTTTGTCAGATTTCTTAATTCCACAAGGGGCTCAGGATTGAGGTTGTTCATTGCCCGATTGCCTCTACTGGATCTATACGAGAGGCAGAGCGGGCGGGAAGGATTGCAGCGAGCGTCGCGCCAAGCAAGGTCAGGAAGATGGCAAGACCAATCGAGCCTTGCGCAACATCAATTGGCAATTGGCCAGGCTGCACGTCACCTGCGGGTGTCAGCGGGGTCAAGATCGCAAGGCCGAAGACGGCACCGACGACGCCACCCAAAAAACCGATGATGACCCCCTGTGACACAAAGACAATCAGGATAAACTGCTGGCTCGAACCCATCGCGCGCATGATCCCGATTTCAGGCCGCCTCCGGTAGGTCGAAAGCATCAGCGAAGAGGCAACACCGATCACAATAGTAACAAGGGCGAAACCTTTCAGAATCAAACCTGTGTCTGATTGCGCTTTCAGTCCTTGATATAGTTGTTCGGCTGTGGCCGTCCAGGGCTCCGCATCCAGCCCCGTTATCACTTCAATCCGATCAGAAACACGCGATGCATCATAGAGGTCGTCCAATTTCAATTCGATCCGAGAAACGCCGTTGGGCATATCAAAGAGGCTCCGCGCAGTGCGTATGTCAAGGTAGGCAGCGGCCGAATCCAGTTGGCCCACGCCTGACCTGAACAGGCCCGAAATTCGCAGCATCGCAATGTTGCCGCTATCAGTGCGCAAGGCAACTGTGCCGCCGACGGTAAGGTTCAAGTCATCGGCAAGGGTTGCACCGATCAGCACTCCATCACCATTCAGCGACAGCTGGCCTTGCAGCAGGTACTGCTCAAACGGGATGATTGCGGTAACCCTATCATGAGAAAGTCCAACAACGCTGACTTGCCGGACCCGTTCGCCGCGGATCAGTACCCCTCCGCCGGTAATCTGGGCCGAACTGACTGCAACGCCTGGCACTTGATCAATGACCTGTTGAAATAGAACCGCGTCTTGAATGCCAGTGTTCGCAACCGTCGATCTTTGTCGCGCCATCAAAACAGTAGCGTCGCTGCCGGTCTCAAGTTGCGGTAATTCGTGATCATCAGCAGCTAATGTGACGTGTGCCATACCGCCCAACGTCTGGTTAACCATAAGGTCCGCAAGCCCGCCGATTAGGGCGCTCATAAAGATGAAGATGAACACCGCAACGGCGACACCCAACACTAACAAACTCGTTTGTGAGGGGTTTGATGTCAGATGGCGGAGGGCGACTTTCAAAGCGTAGCGCATTTGGCTATTCGCCCATTTCAGGGCCGTCGAGCGCGGCGAGAGGTTGACCATCTTCGACGCCGTCCGGCGCAAGAACAACGATGTCGGCTGCCGTTAGGCCGGACGTCACCTCGACGCGGCTCGATGGCCAATCCACAAATGTGATCGGGGTAAGGACAGCGTGCCCGTCGCGTAGCACGAATACCGCCGTGCCAGTACCGTCGGCTACAAACGCACTTCGCGGCACGGTCACCGCATCTTGGACGGACTCGATCAGGATGTTTGCAACTGTATTGAGTCCGATCTGGACGTCCGGGGCTACGTCAAAGTCCAGTTTGACCCGCAAGGTTCCTGTTAATCCGCTGACCTCTGCAGCAACGAAAGACACCACGCCTGGTTCGATGCCAGTCCGTCCGGTCAGTTGTAGCCACGCACTTTGACCCGTCCGGACCTTAGCTGCGTAAAGCTCGTCGACCTGAACTTCCACATGCAGATTGCGAGTGTCGGCGACATGCATCAGGATGTCTGCGGGGCCGACCAGATCGCCGGCTTCGACCGAGCGGTTCAGAACGACACCTGTGATCGGCGAAGTGATCGTATAGTCTGGAAGCGCCAACTGTGCCTGCTCGAGAGCCGCCTGCATCTGTTTGGCCTCGACCATAGCCAAAGCCAGATCACTCTCCGCATTTGCAACGGTGACGGCAGTGACGGTCCCTCCAAGGCTAATGAAACGATTGAGGTCGGCGTCTGCCCTTTGCTGGCGCAATAGGGCCGCATCCATTGCGGCCATAGCCTGCCTTATCCGGCTGGTCTGGTGCGACGAGTCAAGTAGCACAAGCTCTTCACCCGAAACGACGTCATCGCCTTCGCTGACCTTTACCGCGCTCACGCGCGCTGAAACTGAAGATTTGATGTCAGATTGTATTTCGGTGTCTGTGCGCCCACTCACAGCCAATACACGTTCCACTGGCCCTGAAACAAGATACTCAACGGCCACTTGCGGTGCGCCACCAGTGCCATTCAACACCCACCAGCCAGTGGCCAAGATGAGACCTGCCAAAGCAGCGGCAGCGGCGCCCCAGCGGCTGGCCTTGCCAGACCTCTCTTTCTGCAGTGGCACTGGGATAGGTACCAGAGGATTAGCTTGCGTCACACTGGAGGCTATTGGAACGATCTCGTCAGTTTCTTTAGAATTCAAGGTTCGCCTCGCTTCAAACTAAAATGACCAAATTGAGGTTGGACGACAGTCCAAATCAAATGAAAAGACCTTGCCCCGCACTTGGTCATTTAGGGACAAATGCAGGCAATCATAAAGCATCGCGCCATAACAACTTTTGTGCTGGGTCATGCCGTTCCACCTCTCAGAAGTGTGCCAATTTCAGATACACTTAGAACCCGCCCGCTTGAGACAACCTTTTCGTCAATCACCAGACCGGGGGTCGACATGATCCCATAGCCGACGATTGTGATGATATCAGTCACCTTTTCAATTTCGGCGTTGATCCCTTGGGCCTGTGCGGCAGCCTTGGCATTCTCGGCCAGGGCCACGCATTTCTTGCAGCCAGACCCTAGTATTTTGATGTTCATGTGTAGTCTCCTTTCGTCAGATAAATAGATGCGCAGTTGCGTTGAAGGTATAACCGATCAAAATGATCCCAACGGTGACGATCCCAACGAACACGACCAACAGCGGCAGCTTTACTACCTTCTTGAGCATGATCATCGAAGGTAAAGACAGCGCGGTGACGGCCATCATGAAGGTCAACGCGGTCCCTAATCCAACACCCTTTTCAACCAAGGCCTCAGCAACAGGCAACGTACCAAAAATATCTGCATACATTGGAACGCCCGCGATAGTTGCGACTAGAACGGACCACCATTTGTCCTGTCCCAAGAGCGCTGAAATAAAGCCTTCCGGAATCCAGTTGTGGATGGCTGCGCCAATCCCGACACCGATCAGAACATAGATCCAAACTCGGTGAACAATTTCGATGACTTGATCGACCGCGTATTTCAGCCGTTCGCGCCGGGAGATTTCACCGTCATTGTCATGATCGCTAACAGGGCTTTGGTACACAAAGGCTTCAACCTGACTTTCCAGCTTAAGATATCCGATCAGAGTTCCGCCCAAGACGGCCAGTACCAGTCCGATGGCGACATAAGCCAAGGCGATGGTCCAGTTGAAAATACTGGCCAGCAAGATCACCGAAGCCAGATCGACCAAGGGGGAGGAGATCAGAAAGGAAAACGTAACGGCCAACGGCAGACCTGCACTTGTGAAGCCAATGAACAGTGGGATGGAGGAGCATGAGCAAAATGGCGTGATGGTTCCAAGCAGAGCCGCAAAGACATTGGCACCTAAACCTTGCCGCTGCCCAAGAATGCGGCGGGTGCGTTCGGGCGGGAAGTAACTTTGCACATAAGAAATACCAAATATCAGTACTGAGAGCAGAATGAATATCTTGATGACATCATAGACGAAGAAGTGGACGCTTCCACCGATCTGTCCAGCAGGATCCAGACCAAAACCGTCGCGCACCAACAATGTGACCAAATCTGAAAGCCACTGCATGCGGAGCAGTTGATCGTTTAGCCAAACAAAAAAATTGCTCACAAGAAGAACTCCTTCCCAGGAGATAAACTAAACCCCATTATCTTGATGCGAATTTACTCGTTTCTACGCTTCGTGGCATTGATCTCGGTCAATGTTTTTCGGTTAGCAATTGATGGCATGGGCGACTTCTCGGAAGTCCTTGCAAGCTTAGAAATGGGCATGGAATTCAAATACCAGGATGATGAGTGGGTATTGCGGATGCAGCCTATGGGCGCAATCATTCGTCAAATCAGCTTGAGGCATTTCAGAATGCCTAAAATTTTTCTGTCATTAATTCGCAAGTGATTAGCATCACTTTGCTCCGCCGTTCATCCGGTTTGTGCACGTCAAACGCATGTCAGCGGGTCCAATCCCAAACCAACATTTGTTGTGTTGCGGATATTTAAACTCGAACCAAATATTTTCGCGCAGGGCGTTCAAGTAAATCGTATGAGGTTTTAGATAAGTAAACGATTAAAATCGTTGCTGGTATCACCATTGTCCAGAGATATAACTCCCAAGAAATGGCGAGAGCCAAAAACAATTTCAATATAGGAATGTGCAATAAGTATATCCCGAATGACCAATCGCCTAACTTTAGAACCCAATTCCAAGCTATCGGTTTTGTGAGCCAGTTTATTGGTTTTGTGGCCGCAAGAACGAGTAGCGCCATCAAAATCTGAACAGGAACAATTCGGTAAACTGAATTCATATTGTCTATGTGAAGTATAAGGGCATACGACGATATCCCTACAAGCGAGAGCAGCCCGATAGGGAGATAATAACCAAATCTATCGTCAATCCGATGTCCAGAGACCGCAATCATCATCCCCAAGACAAATATTTGTAAGTTTTGCAGTAAGGAGCCTTTGTCCATTTGGGGTAAAAACATGCAAGCAAGGTAAAGTGCTAATAGGGTAATGAACTGCGTGCGTTCTGACCGGCCTTGTAGGGCAAGCCACAGAATGATGAACAGGCCGTAGAACTTCACTTCAACCAAAACCGTCCAAAATACATACTGTCCATCTAAGAACACCAAATGTGTAAATATCTCAAATCCAGACAGGCCATAAGCCGTGCCAAACAAAACCAACACAACAAAATAGAGTGGGTAAACACGGGCAAATCGCTTATTTACGAACCCAGATACCGAGCTAAAATTAGCAGGCTTAGATAGGTACAGACTCCCCATTAGAAATCCGCTTAGAACGAAAAAAAGCATAACGCCGATAACACCGAACCCTAGGATGGGAAAGGATGGCAACATATTATACAGAGCCATGTGAGAGAGCATCACTAGGCACGCTGCCAACCCCCTTAATCCAGCAAGCCCAAGTTTATAATCGTTCACAATCTAGTTCCATAATAGCCCATGCTTCTCTCAGTCAAAGCCTGAACTATACCTGTTGTGATGCGCGCAACAAGACCTGCTTCGAACTTGGATATGCCGCTAGACACCATTTGCACTGAGGTCTTATTTGGGCAGTCTATGCTGAGCGCTCCCTTAAAGTTTCCCGAAATCTGCCATGGGTGGCGTTCCAGAATATCGGTAATTCGGGCTCTTTCCAGCCGTTAGCTGCGCAACGTATAAAGTCCAGTATTTGGAAAAGATGACATTCCCATAACCCTCGTTTTTGGCACAGGCGCAAACTACCTTGAATGCCGCAGTCAAGAACCACGTTCCAAACCTTTGTGGTTGATAGAGGTTTTTGGCTCATTTTTGGTGGTGGCTCTTTGTCTAGGCAACCGTATTGTTTCGTCTGTGTTCGCAGCAGGGGCTAAAGCAAAAAGCCCCCGCACATGCAGGGGCTTTTTTCAGTCTATCGCGCTGGGCGTTACTTTGGCATTGGCCCGATCAGCATGACCATTTGGCGGCCTTCCATTTTCGGGAAGTTTTCGATCTTGCCAGCTTCTTTGGTGTCTTCGGCAACACGCTCTAGCAATTGGCGACCCAGTTCTTGGTGTGCCATTTCGCGGCCACGGAAGCGCAGGGTGATTTTAACCTTGTCGCCACCTTCCAGAAACTTGAACACGCTGCGCATCTTGACTTCGTAGTCGTTGCTATCAGTGTTCGGGCGGAACTTAATCTCTTTGATCTCGATGATCTTTTGCTTCTTACGCGCCTCAGCTTCTTTCTTCTGAGTTTCGTATTTGAATTTGCCATAGTCCATGATTTTGCAGACAGGCGGGTTCGCGTTTGGCGAAATCTCGACAAGGTCGAGCCCTGCTTCTTCTGCCATTTCCATGGCGCGCTCTGGTGATACAACACCTGCGTTTTCGCCGTCCGCACCGATCAAGCGGATATCGGACCCGCGAATTCGTTCGTTGATACGGGGGCCAGTGTCACGCTGTGGTGGTGCGTTATGAGGTCTGCGTCCTATGATCTTTATCCTTTAGTCGTTGATAGAAGTATGCAACCCGTAACCTAGACTTCGCAGGCGCGGCATTCAACCCGCAAAAAAGCGCCGAAAGGGGTGAAATTCCCCTCAAAAGTGGACTTCCCCTTCATGTTACAATCTGACATAGGGGCCTTAAGGCTCACTGGGGGCCAATATATGACTAAATTGGAAGGATTTCACCAATGAGAGCAATTCTTATTCTTATCGTCGCGGCGATTCTCGGCTTTTTCGGCTATCAGTATGCTGCAAATGGCAAAGGTCCAGGCGATGCGATTTCTGCCTTGACTGGCGACGCTACTGAAATGGCTGACGGCGCTGCAACGGCTGCATCGGATGCGGCTGACACGGCTGCTGAAGCTGCAACAGACATGGCAGACGAAGCGACTGCTGCTGCGGAAGAAGCTGCTGCTGCAGCCGTTGCTGAAGTTGAAGCTGCTGCTGCGACTGCCGCTGCCGAAGCTGAAGCCGCTGCTGCTGCCGCGACCGAAGCTGCTGCCGCTGCCGCTGCTGAAGTTGAAGCTGCTGCCGCTGCTGCCGCGACCGAAGCTGCCACTGCTGCCGCTGAAGTTGAAGCTGTTGCAACAGACGTAACCGATGAAGCTACTGCTGCTGCTGAAGCCGCCGCTGCCGAAGTTGCTGCTGCTGAAGCTGCCGCTGCCGAAGTTGCTGCTGCCGAAGCTGCTGCTGCCGATGCTGCCGCTGCCGAAGCTGCCGCTGCTGCACCTGAAGGTATGGCTGCATTGCTGACACCTGAAGGCTTTGACGCTGATAAAGTTGCTGAGATGATCAACGGCTCTGAGCTGTCTGCGGTTCAGAAAACTGTTCTGACTGGCGCTGTTTCGGCTGTCAAAGAGAACCCAGCATTGCTTGAGGCAACTCTTGCACGCATCAAAGAAGCAATGGGCATGTAAGCCTGAGGCTACTTACCAATCGCAAAAGGGCCGCGTCATTGCTGACGCGGCCCTTTTTGTTTGTCGTGTTGGTGGTTTAACCGACGAAGGCCTTCTCGATCACGAACTGACCTGGCTCGGAGTTTGCACCCTCATGCAGGCCCGCTTTCTCCATCAGTGCCTTGATATCAAGGTTGAAGGCCAAGCTACCGCAAACCATCGCGCGGTCTGTTTCAGGGTTGAGCGCAGGTACACCCAGATCGCTGAACAGCTCACCATTTTCGATCAGGGTCGTGATGCGCCCCATCTTGGGCGATTGCTCGCGGGTCGTGGTCGGGTAGTAGCGGATCTTGGCGAGGTTTTCTTCCCCAAGCAGCTCGATCATCATCTCGTCGGCCATGAGGTTTTTGATCAGATCGCGCCCGTAGGTGAGATCGGCCACGTCGCGGCAGGTATGGGTCACGATGACCTCATCGTAGTTCTCATAGGTCTCTGGTTCGCGCAAAAGCGAGGCGAAGGGGGCAAAGCCTGTGCCTGTCGCAAAGAAGTAAAGCCGCTTGCCCGGAAGCAGGGCGTCATGCACCAGCGTGCCGACAGGCTTTGGCTTGAGAATAATCTCGTCGCCGACCTTCAGGTGTTGCAGTTTCGAGGTCAGCGGGCCGTCTTGGACCTTGATTGAGTAGAACTCCAACTCATCATCCCACGCAGGCGAGGCGATGGAATAGGCGCGCAGCAAGGGCCGCTGTTTACCCGTCTTTGGATCAGGGTCGCCCATCAGGCCGATCATCACGAATTCACCCGAGCGGAACCGCATCGTCGCAGGCCGCGTCACCCGAAAGCTGAAAAGCGTGTCGGTGTAATGGGTCACGGCGGTCACGATCTGCGCGTCGGGCAGGGCGGGTACTTTGGCGGCTGTCTCAATGTTCACTGGTTTTTGCTCTGTCATATGTCAATCGGCGACCCGTTTGGCGGGCCGCCCTCCGTTTAGTCTTTGATGTGGATCAGGGAAAGGCCTAGCCGCGAAGTCGCGCCTGATAGTTGTGCGATTGCCAGTTTGCGCGAGCAAGCCATTGGGCCTCGGGCTGGCGGGCGGCGAGATCGTCATCGATTTCGACCTCGTCAAAGCCGGACCTGCGGGCCATAGCGTATTGATCGGCAAGGATGTGACCCTTGGCGCGCAGGCGGCCTTGGAAACCAACGCCGCGCAAGAGGGACGCGAGGGTGAACCCGCGTCCGTCAGCAGACGTGGGAAAGTCGATGCGGATCATTTTGGCGTTGGCGAATTGCGCGAGCGCGTCAGGGGCCGTGTCGGAGGGCAGATCAACAGCGCTTTTGCAGTCATTGGCGGGCCTGCTGTCTGCGTTGCGAAACCCATGCGCCCAATCGTCAGCGGCAAATCCTGTGTCGGTGATAATCACGCTCATGCGGCGACTCCTTCGCGGGCAGGTTTGCCGTTTTCAAAATGAATGCCGCATTCGGTTTTCTCTTGTCCTTTCCAGCGGCCAGAGCGCGGGTCTTCGTGCTCGCCCACGCGTGTGGTGCAGGGCATGCAGCCGATGGAGGGGAACCCTTTTGCGACAAGCGGGTGGCGCGGCAATTTGTGCTTGGTGATGTAGGCAGCGATATCGTCGCGGGTCCAAGTGGCCAGCGGGTTGATCTTGATCTTGCGGGCGTCTTTTTCAAAGTGCGGGATGTCGGCGCGTGTGCCCGATTGGAACCGCTTACGGCCAGTAATCCAGCCGCCGAAATCCGCCAGCGCGTCTTCCAAAGGTTTGACTTTGCGCAGGTGGCAGCAGGCGTCTGTGTCCGCCTGATGCAACAGACCATCGACGTCGTTTTTGAGGATCGCGTCGCGCTTTGGCGTGATGACGCGGATGTCAGTGAGGCCAAGCTTTTGCGCTACATCCTTTTGATATTGCAAGGTTTCATCAAAGAGCATTTCGGTGTCGATGAAGATCACAGGGGCGTCTTTGTTGATCTGCGCGACCATATGCAAGAGCACGACACTTTCCGCGCCAAAGCTGGAAACAACGGCTGTGGGGCCGATGTGCAGGTCATCGAGCGCGTGGCGCAGGATGGTTTGTGCGTCGGATTTGCGGTGCAATAGGTTGCGGCGTTCTGCGAGTTCTTTAAGCGGCATTTTGAGCGGCCTTTTCTGGGTAGAGAATGTCTTTGAAAGGTGCCTCACCGAGGCGACGGTAAGCTTGCAGGAAGGTTTCTTCTTTAGACATTCGCAAGGAGAGGTAGCCCAAAACCAAGCGTTCGATGGCAGGCACGATTTCGTCCGCGCCAAAGCCGGGGCCAGCGCGTGTCCCGATTGTTGTGGTTTCCGTGCCGTCGCCACCAAGGGTGATTTGGTAGTTCTCGACGCCAGCGCGGTCGAGGCCGAGTATACCGATGTGGCCCACATGGTGGTGACCGCAAGCGTTGATGCAGCCCGAGATTTTGATCTTGAGCGGGCCTACTTCGTGCTCCAGTTTCAACTCGTCAAAGCGTGTCGCGATTTCTTGGGCGACAGGGATGGAGCGGGCGGTGGCCAGCGCGCAATAATCCATGCCCGGGCAGGCGATGATGTCGCTGATCAGGCCGATGTTTGCAGTCGCGAGGTCCACGTCGCGCAGGGCTGTGTAGATGGCTAGCAGGTCGGACTTGTGGACATGCGGCAGGATCACGTTTTGCTCGTGGCTGATGCGTAACTCATCGTGGCCGTATTTCGTGGCAAGGTCCGCCATGACGCGCATTTGCGCAGATGTCGCGTCGCCCGGTGTCGCACCATGTTTCTTGATCGAGATCGACACGATTGCATAGCCGTCGGCGCGGTGCTCGGACAAGTTGGTGTCTGTCCAAGAGCGGAAGGCAGGGTTGGCCAAACGGGCGGCGTCATAGCCGTCGGTGGATTTTACCTTGAACGCAGGGGGCGCAAAAGAATGTTCGATTTCTGCAAGGAATTGCTGGTCAATACCGCCAAAGAGGGGCTGAATTTGTTCGAAACGTTCATTTACGAGTTCTTGGATTTTGTCGATCCCGTTCTCGTGAAGGGTGATTTTGATGCGTGCCTTATACTTGTTATCGCGACGCCCGAGCAGATTATAGACGCTCACAATCGCCTCGCAATAGGGCAGAAGATCCGCCTTTGAGACAAAGTCGCTGAGCACTTTTCCGATCATCGGTGTACGGCCAAGACCGCCGCCAACGATGACTTTATAACCGATCTCATTTGCCTCATTGCGCACAACTTGGATGCCGATATCATGGGCGCGGATCACGGCGCGGTCGGCTTCACAGCCTGTCACGGCGATCTTGAATTTACGCGGCAGACCTTGGAATTCGGGGTGATCGGTGGACCATTGGCGCAGCAGTTCGGCTACTGGACGCGGGTCCTCGATCTCGTCTTTTGCGGCACCTGCGAAATGGTCGGCGGTCACGTTGCGGATCGTGTTGCCAGAGGTTTGGATCGCGTGCATGCCGACGTCAGCGAGGTCTGACAGCATGTCAGGCACATCGCGCAATTCTGGCCAGTTGTATTGGATGTTCTGGCGCGTGGTAAAGTGGCCGTAGCCCTTGTCATATTTGTCGGCGAGGTGGGCAAGCTGGGTCATTTGTGCGGAGTTGAGCGTGCCGTAAGGGACGGCGACGCGCAGCATGTAGGCGTGCAATTGCAGGTATAGACCGTTCATCAAGCGGAAGGGTTTGAACTCGTCTTCGGTCAGGGAACCGTCGATGCGGCGCGCGACTTGGCCGCGAAATTGGGATACGCGCTCACGCACAAAAGCCTCGTCGAAGTCATTGTAAACATACATGATTTAAGCTTCCTGCTTGCCGTGAGAATAGTTGGATGGGCCGCGTGTGCGGAAGGCCTCGCGGAAGTGTGTTGGCGCGGGGCCGTTGTCGGTTTTCTTGGCCTCGGCGAGGTAAACGCCGACGACGATGGACTGGTCTGCTTTTGCCTCAAGCAGGCGGATGTCGCCGTGCGCCTCGTCGGTGATCAACTCGGCCTCTGCGATGTTGCGGGACCATGTGTTGTCTTCTGTAAACCAGATCGCGTCGCCTTCAAGCAGGGCATTAGCGGTGATGACTTTGGGTGTGAATGCGCGGGACATTAGATGGCCTCCGAAGCGTAGAATTGCGATGTCACAAGGCGTGCACTGGGCGTGCACAGCGCGTGCACAGGGAACGGGATGATTTGCGCGGGGTCAGTGGCGGCGATGCCTGCGATGAAGCCGATGGAGACACCAGCGCTGAGGATGGTTTCAGCCTCTTCGTTGATGCGGCCAGAGCCATGCTTGAGGCGGACGACGTGGGCGCCTGTCGCGATGTGGGCGAGGACCAAAGAGGCGGCATCTTCTGAGCCTGCGTCGAAGATTGTTGCCTCGCGGCGGGCCAGTTCCAGGATTTCAGCCGTGACGCGGCCGTCGTGGATAATGACGTCGGCTTTGTCGATGGCTTTGCGGGCTTTCAGGGTCAAAAGGTCCGCGTCGCCAGTGCCTGCGCCGACGAAATCAACGTGGCCTGCTTTTGCGGCGGTCATGATGTGCCTGTCGAGGAGGGCCTCAAGAGCGGGGAGGATGCCAGCCTCGCCATGGGCGTCCATCGCGGCGGGGCCTGCGGTGAAGTAGAATTCCGACCAGAAGGCACGGCGTTTGGCGCCCATCGGCAACACGTCGACGGCGTGGCGAAAGTTCTTGCCGGTTCTTGCGAGTGTGCCGAGAGAGGCGGGCAGGGTCGCTTCTAGATCAGCTTTGATGGCGCGGGCGAGAACTGGCGCAGCACCTTCGGTCCCGATCGCAATTGTCACAGGATCGCGGTCCACGATTGCTGGTGTGATAAAGGCGCTTTCGTGCAGGTTATCGACGATGTTGACGAGTGCGCCCTCGGATGCTGCAATGGCTGCGGTGCGGGCGTCTTCGATAGCGTCTTCATCGGCAGCATAGAAGAGAACGGCGTCGGTAACGTCGCCCGTTTGTAGCGCGCGTTGGGTAAGGGACAGCTTGCCGTCTGCGGCCCAATAGAAGATTTCGGGGGCGGCATTTTCCGCGAAGACACAGATCTTGGCTTCGGTCTTCATCAAAAGGCGCAATTTTGCGAGGGCTGCGTCGCCGCCGCCAGATAAAACGATGCGCTTGTTTTCGACCGCAAGAAAGATTGGAAAGTGCTTCATGGTCCGTATCCTCTAATTTCAGACCTCAATATAGAACAATTGTTCTGGATTGTGCAGTATGCTGCGGCTAGGTAAGGACAGATGTTTGGTTTGCTGCGCAAATCGGAGTAATCTTTCCAAATGAATGGAGAAAACAGAATGTCGGTGCGAATAGACGAGATGGATCGGAAGATTTTACGGGCGATGCAGGCGGATGCGGCGCAATCTTTGGACGAAATCGCGAAGGTTGTGGGGTCGAGTAAGACGCCTGTCTGGAATCGTATCCGCAAAATGCGCGAGGCGGGGATCATTGGGCAGCAGACGGTGATGCTTGATGCCGAGGCGCTGGGGTTCGAGGCCTGTTTCTTTGTGCTTATCCGCACGTCCGAGCACGACAAAGGCTGGCAAGAGCGGTTTTTGGCGGCGTTGATGACGCGGGCGGAGGTGCAGGAGGCGCACCGATTGGCGGGGGATATCGACTATATTCTCAAGGTGCGGGTGCAAAATGCGCGGGCCTATGACACGTTTTATCAGGCGCTGATTTCCGAGGTGAAGGTGTTCAACGTGACGGCGCTATTGTCGATGGAAGAGATCAAATCGACGATTGCATTACCAATTTAGATTTGGCGATTTAGGCCTGCACCATGAGGGTTTCGAGGCCGTGGAAATGGTAGACGTCAGCGTATTTCGGTGGGCTGGCGAGGCGTAGGTTGGGGCAGCGGGCGAAGAGGGTTTCCAGCGCGATTTGCAGTTCTAGCCGTGCCAAGGGCGCACCGACGCAAAAGTGGATACCGCCGCCGAAGCTGGCGTTTTTCGGACCCGCGCGGGTGGGGTCAAATTGGGTTGGGTTTGCGTAAGCTGTCGCGTCACGATTGGCGGCGGCAAGGAGGCAGCCAATTTGGTCGCCGCGTTTGAGGGCGTGACCGTAAAACTCCATGTCTTCATAGACGTAGCGGGTGAACATATGCAGTGGCGGGTCGTGGCGGATGACCTCTTCGACGGCGGTGGGCGTGATGGTTTTATGCCCGATTTCGAGGAGGGTTTTCACGCCGTTGCCAAGGGTATGAACGGTCGCCTCGTGGCCCGCGTTGAGGAGCAGGATGCAGGTGGTGATCAGCTCGTCTTCGGTCAGTTTATCACCCGCTTCATTGGCCGCAATCAGCGTTGAAATGAGGTCGTTAGCCGGATTTTTACGTTTGTGTCCGATATAATCACGGATGAAGGCGCTAAAGGCCTTTGTTGCGGCCATTGCGTCGGCCTCGATCTGGGGCGTGCGCTGTGGTTGATACATGGCAACCATGGCGTTGGACCATTTGAGCAGGTCGTCGGCGTGGGTCTCGTCTACGCCAAGAAGGCGCGAGATGATGCGTACGGGCACGGGCTGCGCGAAGGCCGTGAGCAGATCGAAGGGGGCCGACGGGAACCTGTCGATGGCTTGATTGCATAGATCGGTGATGTCGGGTGCTAAGGCGGCAATTGTGCGGCTGGTGAAGGCGCGCAAAACGAGGCCACGCAGGCGGGTGTGAACGGGCGGCTCTAACTCCAGCATGGAGTGGGATTCGATTTTGTAGAAGGGCGCGAGGGCCTCGGGGATAGGCCGCGCAAATTCGGGCGGGCATTCGCGGCCCATGCGTTTGTCGCGCAAGGCGGCTTGGGTCGCTGCGTAAGAAACGGTGCAGGCCATGCCGTAGTCGTCCCAATAGAACAGATCGCCCGCGGTGCGGGTGCGTTCATAGAACGGATAGGGATCTTGCACGAAGGCGGGATCTTTTGGATTTTGCGCGAAATGTTCCATGGCGCAATCTTTGGCAAGGCTCGCTGGTCAATGCAAGAGACGGCAGCTAAAGTTGTCGTCATGACAGCCACTTATCGCAACAGCTTTATCGGGATTGCCGCCTATTTGATGGCGGTGGCTGCATTGGTTGCGGGGATTTGGTGGTATGGGTATGGCGCGGGGCTGGCGCAGCTTGGCAAACGCGCAGAATCGGATTTGGCCTTGGCGGCAAACGGTTTGGTGGGCGAGTTAGAGCGGTTTCGCGAGTTGGCAGTTTTGATGGCGGATCATCCGTTGGTTTACGCGGCACTTGAGACCCGGAACGATGAAGAGGCTGTGACGCCGGTTTTGCAAGAGATTGCTGATAAAACGGGAGCGATTGAGATTGCGCTCGTGGATGCGTCAGGCACGGTTTTGGCGGCGACACTTGGGGCGGATGAAAGCCCTTTGAAGGGGCGCGCCCATTTTGAGCGCGCGTTGGATGGTGCCTTGGGCATTGATCATTTGTTGCGAGCGGGCACTGGTGAGCGGATTTTCGTCTTTGCGGCCCCTGTTTTTGCCGATGACGGACCAGTTGTCGGGGCGATTGTGGTGTCAGCGGGCGTTGAGGCGGTTGAGGTCGCGTGGCGGGCAGGGGCGCCAGTTCTGTTCTTTACCGACGGGGCGGACATGGTGTTTGTCGCATCGCGGTCCGAGATGGTTTTGACCTCTGTTAAAAGCGGCAATTTCATCGACTATGATCAGCGCCGCGTGCACGGTTTTGACATTTGGCGTGTTGATGGCGGGCGGTATTTACCGCGTCATGCCTTGCACTTGACCCAAGACTTGCCCGTGATTGCGATGCGTGGCGAGATCATGATTGATACGGCCCCTGCGCGGCAATTGGCGTTGTTGCAGGCAGCGGCGGCAGGGGCGTTGTGTTTGGCGTTTGGCGCGTTTGGATTTCTGGCAACCCAGCGCAGGCGCACATTGTCAGAGGCAAATGCGAAGCTCGAGTCGCGGGTGAAAAGCCGCACAGCACAGCTTTTGGAGGCCAATACAGATTTGCGTCGCGAAGTGGCAGAGCGTCGCGCGGCGGAGACCAGTTTGAAAAAGGCGCAGGCCGATCTGGTGCAGGCGGGAAAACTGTCGGCCTTGGGGCAGATGTCGGCGGGGATTAGCCATGAGTTGAACCAGCCGCTAATGGCGATCCAGTCGTTTGCGGAAAATGGGGTTGGCTTTTTGGAGCGCGGAAAGACGGAGGTGGCGGCGCAGAACTTGGGCCGTATCTCGGAACTGGCGCATCGCATGGGGCGGATTATCAAGAACCTGCGGGCGTTCTCGCGGCAAGAGGTTGAGCCATTCACGGATGTTGATTTGGGCAAAGTTGTTGATGCGATGCTTGAGTTGTTGGAGCCAAAGATCGCCGAGGCGGGAATTGCGGTTCATTGGGCGCGTGGTGCGCAGGTTATCGTGCGCGGTGGCGAGGTCAGATTGCAGCAGGTGCTGTTGAACCTAGCGTCCAATGCAATTGATGCGATGGAACGCAGCCCGCAGAAAATTCTGACAATTGATGTTGGGCGCGTGGGCGACAAGGTTGTGGTTTCGGTGAGTGATACGGGGCCGGGGATCAAGGAGCCTGAAAAGATTTTCGATCCGTTTTATTCGACGAAAGCTGTCGGCGCAGGTGAAGGGATGGGGCTTGGCTTGAGCATTTCATACGGGCTCGTGCAAAGCTTTGGCGGCGCTATTCGGGGTCGTAACTTGGACGAAGGCGGTGCTATATTTACCGTCGAATTGATCCCTTCTGCTATGGAGCCTCGCTTGTGACCAGTCGTGTTTTGCTCGTTGATGATGACCCCGCGATCCGCGAGGCGTTGGGGCAATCCTTGGAGTTGGAAGGGTTGGAGCCTGTTTTGGCTGGGTCTTATGTCGCCGCGAAGGATTGGTTAACGCCTGATTTTGACGGTGTTGTTGTCACCGATATTCGCATGCCGGGACGGGACGGGTTTTTCCTGTTGGATCATGCGCGCACTGTTGATCCTGATTTGCCAGTGATTTTGCTGACGGGCGAGGGTGATATCCCGATGGCCGTGAAGGCGATGGGCATGGGCGCGTTTGATTTCCTAGAGAAACCCTGCGGACCAAGGCCGTTTTTGGCAGTGGTCACAAAGGCCCTGAAATCGCGTGCATTAGTGTTGGAAAACAGGCGCTTAGCACGTGTTTTTGAGAAAGGCGACGCGGCTGAGCGGATGCTGTTTGGCCAGTCTGTGATGGCCCGCGAGCTGCGTGCGCAGGTCCGCCAGATTGCCCACGCTGGCACCGATGCGTTGATTTCGGGAGAGCGCGGTTCGGGGACGTCAAAGGTGGCGGAGGTCATTCATTTGTTGTCGGAACGTGCGGCGCGTCCGTTTGTGAAGCAGCCCTCGGGCGTGTTGGACGCTGACGGATTGGGTCGTGCCTTGGAGGCTGCCGAGGGTGGCACTCTCTATCTGGATGAAGTCGGGCGATTGGCTGCGGATGTGCAAGCGGCGCTGCTTGGGCATATTGAAGCGGGGCTCAATCTGCGGATTTTGGCAGGCACGACGAAGGCCTTGGATGAAGAGGTTGCGGCAGGTCGTTTGCAGGAAGACCTGTTTTACCATTTTGACATCCTGCGCGTCCGCATCCCGAATTTGCGCGAACGCAGTGCGGATATTCCGGTGTTGTTTCAGCATTATGTTGCGCAGGCCTGTGAGCAAGCAAACTTGCCATTACCAGACATCAGCGCGGATGTGATTGCAGGGTTGATGGCCCAAGATTGGCCGGGCAATGCCCGCGCGTTGATGAATGCAGCGATGCGGTTTGCGATGGGATTGGATGATGCGGGTGAAGACCAAGGCCATGGGCTTGTCGCTC
>ENA-OWPI01000329-OWPI01000329.1-marine-metagenome-genome-assembly--contig:-NODE-329-length-71244-cov-13.022553_pt1 | contig 71244 bp, 52 predicted proteins | sample MGYA00238138_ERZ651775 | MGnify/ENA primary metagenome ERZ651775 (study PRJEB26906, sample SAMN06265043) | marine metagenome | isolation source: Helgoland LTER site | place: Germany:Helgoland, sampling...
CTAAACCCTAAACCCTAAACCCTAAATTTACGCTCGAATCAGACCAAATAGACACCATGGAGGCATGCAAAACATAATTACGCATCTATACTCGAGTTTTTAGTTTGTGCATCCTTGATTTTCGCGGATTTCATGGATGGTTACTAATTTGTTAGGGGATTTTTAGGGATTTCTGTTTTTCTGCTAGGGGTTTTTAGGGGAGTTCCGTTTTTTTCTAGGGTTGGTTAGGGGAGTTCCGGATTTTGAAGTAGGAAGTTTTGTAGTTTTATAAGTCGTCTAAACATATCTCGGCGGCATCTTTCGTTTTAACCATTTGCGACGTCAAAACAATTCCATTCGCTATATTAGCTTCAATTTCTTTTGCTTTAGCTACCATATCTTTCACTATATCTATTGGACCGAGCGGGGCTTGCTTCCCCGCATACTGTTTTTGTTCTATGAACGCTGCAGCGCCTTTCTCGTTCGCGACTAATTCGGCTAAGTATGACCGCAACTCTCCTTCCGGCGCAAGCGCGTCGTCTTCTTCTACTTGAAATCGAGAAAAATCATTCCCTGAAAGTTGATCAAATGTACTCGAGGTGCGCGTCTCCTTGATAAACTTTTTCAGACGTTTTTTACCTAAACTTGGAGCGATGCCGCTCGCGCGTTTTATTCCTTTCATTTGCTTTAATTCAATTGATTCGGGAAGAAGAGGAGCAGAAGGAGCGCTAACCAAAGGATCGCCTTCCTTAAATACAATTTTAAACTCAGCCGGATGGAGAGCGGAGTGCATTGGATTATTCACCGCTTTATATGGCGAGTCGTCTATAAGCACCGTGTGGGTACCTCTAAACTTTTCCATCTCGGGGTTGTGCGACCATAATTTATCGAGCTCCTTCAAAAAGACGGGCTTGACCCTTGGCTCTGTAAAAACACCAACATTCGTGCATTTTTCTTGTCCCCATACAAACGCGAGCTGCTTTTCTTTTTTCTTACCCCAAAGATGGCGTACTAGCATTCGCGCATTGTATTCCGTAGCGCTCGACCAAACCCCTACCGTGAAATTCTCGTGTAAAAAGTCCAGAAAATCTTTCATGTGAGGTCTGTTGTATACGTAAAAGTTACCTACTTTTGCGTCCTGATCAATTCTAAAACCGGAAGTAGATGTACCGAGTGGGCTGAAACTCCTTTGCATGAGTAATCCGTTCAAATCGATGACAATTAAATTCTTATTCTCGCAGTTTTCTGGTTTGAAATCATTGTTCTTCGCGAGTTCGTCTAAATCTACGAAAATCTTTTCCACGACTTGACGAGGTTGCTTATCCTTCGCCGGTCGCTGCCCGAACGATTCGGGCAACAAGCTGTCTTCTTCTTCTTCTATTTCTTCTTCGTCTTTTCCATCCTCAGCATCATTGTTCTCGGTATCTTTCTCTGCCTCTTCTTCTCCTTCTTCGTCTTCGCCGCCTCCATCGTCATTAGGGGTTTTCTTCCGTCTTTCTTCTCCCTTCTTTTGCTCTCGTTTTTCTTCTTCCATCTTCTTTCTCGCGAAGGTCTTTTTCCTTGATCTTCTCACCTCGTTCAACACTTTAGCGCGACGCGAGAAAAGCAAAAAGAGATGATTTATATATATGAACACTTCTTTTGCTTGCGCATTTGTGCTGTCGTTTCTTGCATTCTTCCTTTCTGGGTAATTCGTTATTTCATTTGTCTGCACTTTTTCTTCTTCTTCTTCTTCTTCTTTTACTGCTTTAATTTACTGAGCTCAAATGCATTCACAATACACAATGCGAGAGTAGTAAAGGAGAACACGCGCTGTCTCGTGAATAATCAAAGATGCCGGGAGGTCGCCGTCTGGACTTGAGGAAGTCGACGCTCGTCGCAAATTTAAAAAAGGAAAAACAACAACAACAACGAATTCAACCAAAGACGATGGAAACGAGTAAAAACTCAAAACCTATCACGCAAACGACGTCGTGGCCAGAGAAGTATCATCCACGTTCGTGCACTGAAGTTGTCGTTCCTAAGAAGAAGGCTGAAGTAATGATTGATTTTTTAGAGAAACAGAGCAGTAAAACATCGAAACGACCGGCGGTGTTGTTTTTAGTTGGTCCAAGCGGATGTGGGAAGGCATCGACGTTTGTAACTTTGGCGAAAGAAAAGTGCTTTTCTGTGCTCGAATGGAAACCTCCGGCACCAGCGATTTATAACGAGAACGTATCGACTACGAACGAGAATCGATTCGACGGTGGCGATGCCTACACGAGTAAAATTGAGGATTTCGTCAACTTTCTTAACCGAAGCACAAAGTACAACGCGATTGTATCAAACGTTATCGGAGGCGGCAACAAGAGAAGCAGAGGCACAGTTATTTTGATTCGAGATGTTCCGACCGTGGCACAAGGAGATGAACGCGGTAGAAGCAAATTTGTTGCTTCAATCGAAGGGCTCGTCTCTTCGTCCGCAAAGAATAGAATACCTGTCGTTTTTTCATCATCGTCAGACGTCGGCGAAGGCGATTTTGTTTCTTTCGGAAACGAGTCGAAGAGCGATGGACTTAAATTCGTCAGGCGTATTATTCACGAAAAGTTGGAGCGCATGGGTGCACAAAATCGTCAAAACCTCTCGGAATATTTAGTAGAGATCAAGTTAAATCCGTGCACGAAGAAATCGCTCGAAGATGCTGCGAAACGCGTCATCAACTTGGAATTTTCCTCCGAAATGACGAAGAATGGTTCATTTCTTAAAAGTCTTCCCGACGAAGATGATGATTTTGACGGCTTATCCTCTATAAAGTCGAGAATGCTCGAGAACGTTGAGAATCTTGTTCTCGAGTGTAATGGAGATGTACGTTCTCTCATGTTTTCTCTTCAGTTGCTTTACGCGCGCATCGTTGGCGATATGTACGCAAAACGGAAAAAGAACGAGAAGAAGAACACGAAGAAACGCAATCGCGAGGAAGCGAGAATTGATAATGCCGATGGTGATAAAGAACGCAAAAAGGAATCGAGCATCTCACTCTTTCACGCGCTCGGTAAATTTTTGTACGCCAAACGGAAACCGTCAGATGATGCGCTTGAGTCCGAGGTTGAAATCACATTGAATCGGGCTCGAGTGGATGCCGCCCCCAAGACAGTTATTGACTTCCTGTTTGAAAACACGCCAGATTTTATAGATAACAGGAAGATTGACGCGCTGTCGCAATTTTTGAAGCACGTGAGTGATGCGGACGTGTTTAGCTGCGGTAGCCAACGATGGAAATACGGTGATGGCGATCAATCCCAATCGCTCATGTTAGATAGATTAGCTTCGAGCGTAGCCGCCCGCGGTTGTGTATCTGTGCAGTCGCGTCCACCAGAATCATCTTGGAGACCGTTGAGAGCGCCGAGTGCGAGTAGGAAAGCAAAAGAAGTAGAAGATTCAAGTAGGAGACTGAGAGAATTAATATGGGCGCCAAAACTTCGCCATAATAAATTCCGGAGCAGACAAAGCTATTATGAGGGAAGTTTTGAAGCATTCGTCGCGACGAATTTGCCGTTCAAGAAAATCATCGAGGAAGGATACAGAAGAAACGAAGATAGAATCATTAGCGATAGTTTATTCACGCGCGAGGATATAGATGAAATGGATAATAGCTTGGAAGATGTGGAGGAGGAGGATATCATCGAAGATGTAGATTAATGTACTATAAAACTATACAATTACGATTAAATAACTTAGATCTATTGCTTAACTAAATGCACTATGATGTATTCTAAAAACGTATCGTTGGTCTTCCTTCACGCATTTGCCTCTTTACAACGAAAGCGACGCAACCTTTCACAAAGTTCGAGCTTGGTATCGACGATCGTAACTCGCACGGCCCGCAAACGACCGCCAGGCGCACATACCGTGCGCATCGGAAACCCACCGCATTTCACGTTCCTCGCGAATATCGAAGGGCGGTCATATGCGCAAAATGTATCGCCGTATTGTGGATGTGAATGAACTTTATAATTTCGTGCGCATTCAAACAGCATGTGTGGAGTAGCGTTGACGTACTTGATAGCTTCCACGATTGGTCTCGCGTCAACCTTACTCAACGTGTACCCTTGATACCCTATCGCGCTGTAACCGAAATCCAAAGCTCCGTAATTCTCACGTTCATCCGCCGTACTCGTAGACGTTCTTGCGACCACTTTCCCGTGTTTACGTGTGAGTGTGACGATATCGCGATACATTTTCTCTGGAAGTAAGCCAGTCGCCGCCGAGTTTGAAATCCAGCAATCGGCAACGCCGGTTCCATCGTCTATTGTAACATTGAGTTCAAGTTGGAAGACTGGTGACGCCTTTTGCTTAAAACAAGTCTCCGTAGCTTTGCACAGATCAGTATTATCTGTGGTGATATATAGTGACGAGGGTTTCGAAAGCAAACACGCCGTCACGTCGCACGAAGGACACGTCAAGCTCGATTGAAGCATCGTTACACCAGATATCCGAGCTCTGATCGAGATCAATCGGTCGTCGCGCACGAATAAAAACTGAGATCGAGAATCCTCTTCTTCGGGATTCGCGGAACTGTTCCATGATAAGCTTCGTAACGAACATCGCGTGTCTCTGGGTAATTTTGTCAACGCGTTGGAACATTCAGAAGCGTAGGAGCTCACAGCTTGCGGTGGACTTGCAACAACTACATCTGCATCTGCATTTACAGCCGCATACCAGCTGATATCATCGCTACAATCTTCTCGGTGGTGCTCCATCATCGTTCTTTTATGCTTCGAAGCAAACCAAGGTTCAACCACCGTAATCCGCGACCGATCTGTCAGACGATACGTAACTTTCATGCTTCGCGGAGACACGTATCTATTAACGCGTTTGATGATAACGGTGGCCCCTACCCCGAACCCAAATCCAGAGTTGCCGCCAGCAAACGCATTTCTGCAGTATATTTTAATCACGTTACGCTCATCGTCGCAATCTTGCAAAATGAGTTGCAGTTCGCGCTGCTTTCTTCTGCGGTGGTTCCCAAATGTAGCGGAAGCAGCGCCGGCGTCCCCGGTGACGCGCTGTTCGACTACGACAACTCCACGGACGTCAATATCGGTAGGCGTGGGTTCGCAAAGAGCCCCAGATCCATAGTGTGATGGTGTTTTTGCACTCCAAAACAACGCTTGCTTAATGGACATTGCATTTTGGTCAGAAATGCATCTTTCTTGGGACGCGCAAATATTATTCTGCGAATGCGCAAAAATCCGCTCGTCCAAGAAAATTACATCATTTAATCGCGCGCAGATACGCGTTCTACTGTGCGCGAACGCATCATCGTCGCATCCAGTGTTGTCCCTTTCGATGCCTTCACATAATGTTCTCCAAGCCGTCAATGCGACCAGATACGTCGTTGGCGACTCTTCAATCTTCCTTTCCAACTCCCCGAAATATGCCGCCACGTCGTCCAGACCTACATCTTCAAACTCAAACTCGATAGGTACACTTCCTGACGCGTCATTCAGTGTGAACCGATCCCGATTGAACCGTGAATCTCGTGTGCGCTCTAAGTGTGCGATGAGAAGAGACGCCTTTTCTCTCTTCGCCTTCTCAATGCAAAACGCACGCGCCGCCGAGATGCGCAAAACGTGGCCCCTCGGAAGCCGAGCATCGTATCCATGAACAACGTGAACGTCCCTCATCTTTCCCTCGTTTACTCCAACATTACTCATTTTTCTATGCGCGCCTTCACGGAAAATGAGCGGTGACAATGTCTCTCGCGCGACAGTCACGCGCGATAACATTGTTTGAGCTTCCGTGGCTATATCCAAGAGTGACGGGAATTCTACGTGACTTTCAAATTCTCGGAATCCACCCAGTTTCCTTGGTGCGAACAAACATTCATCGTACGCCAATCGAACTGGATTACAACTCCCTGACTTCAATTTATTGATTGGATGAATGGGTGAAAAAGCGCGCGAAGTGCTTGCGCACACACTGTGGACGTGATGGCGACGGTATTCGTCGAGCGCCAGGATGGCGAATAATAGCGGCATTTTTCTCGCAGCGTTCGTAATCTGTTCGTAGTCTTCTTTGGCGTTTGTGGTACCAGGCACGATACCACTCAAGTATGTCAAACACATTTGATCGGGCTCGCGAGCTACTGTAAGCACGTCTCGCACTTGTGTCTCGCTCGACGTCCCACTTTTCATCGAGGGCAGACGCTTCCAGAGCGCGTCGAACGCGTTCAAAGTTTCAAATGCGAGACCAAATCCTAGAGAATCGCACAAACTTCGCAAAGTGTCTCTGCGAGATGAAGAAACTCGAACATTCTTTTTGAAAGTCAACGCGCGCATCCCGTTTAATGATGATCGAATCGTTGGTTTTACATCCGCGCACACGTTTAATAAATGTTTCATTTCGAGCATTTCGTCCTCCTCCGCGGCGAGGAAAGGAGAGAGGCTGACTACCTTTACAAACGTCCGCGCACACGCGCCAACTGCGATTAACTTCTTATCTTCACTCAGCAAATCTTCTTCATCTTCCCAATCTTCAATTCGAGCATCTCCGTCAGCAGCGCATACTCTTGCGTATATTGGATGACCATGCGTAATTTGCACTCGCGCGCCAATCTGGAGACCTGGATAGAGGAGCGCAGGGTTCACGACATCTACACTTAACAAATGCTGCGAAACCATGACAACTAAATCATTATCAAGCTCGAACGCGAAATTATCCTCTAAATCTACGGAAGTTACTATACCTGTGTGTGAATGCACAGTGTATCCGTCTTTGCACGATTCGCACGCGCACGATACACTCGCTACATCCAAACAAACCTCAGTATCGGTTTTGTTGCTTCGATTGCTTCCACCATCTACACTACGTTCGTCACGACCGCTTGATCGAGTCACTCTGTTGAAACCAATCGATGTACCTTCCGTGGCAAAGAGCACGCGGAGATTATCGCGCGTTGGATCGTCTGGGTACAAATTTACCGATCGAAGGTTGGTCATCGAGTGTGTGTTCAACGAGCGCATCTTTTCGTCGCCACAACCATCATTTCGTTCTTCCTTACCATCTTCGCAAGACTGAGAGCTCGATGTACACGCGAGAAGCGGGTGAAAAGCCATCATTCGTTCGCCCTGAAACATAATCCATTGCTCTCCATACATCTTATCCTTCGAATCCTCCTGCTTTTTTTTGGAATTACTTTGGGCGGAAAGGAAAAGAGCGAAGAACATGGGCTTCTCCTCCGGTATGCGAATAATTGGTGTCGTCATTTTCAAGAAGCACGCGTGATTCACGTCGATACCTCCACTTTCCATATCATCAACAATACCGATAGAAAGGCGATGTGACGCCTTTTTTGGCACTCTCACGGCATCGTCGACGACATCCAATCGCCCATTCGCACGAAGCTCTTCCATAGACGCGAGCCGAACGCTCCCATTTTGTGTTGTCGTAAGTAATGGGAACGACGGCGTTGTCGATGATGATACTTCTTTTCTCTTATCATCACTTTTTTCCGCCTTCATGAGTATAACCTGCGAATCTTCATCTACTCCACCGTTTGCATTGCTTATATTTTGAGTCTCGCTCTCCAAAAGCGCAGAATCGCTTTCCATCTCGCTAGATGGCTGTACGATTTCAAATGAGAGCGCTTCTAGGTGATGCCTGGAACCAATTCTTTCTTCTTTTTCTCCTTCTTTCTCTTCGTTATTTTTTCGATGAGAAATACTGTCACTGTGTTCGTCGCTCTGTTTTCGCTTGTTACATCGTCCGCTCCTATTCTCTTGTGGAGTGGTTGCGCGCATTCGCCACGTGCGTATGACGACATTTTCCAAAATATGTGCACCCATCCTTTCCCTCGCTCCGTCGTCGTTTTCTTGCGTTTGATTTTTAGAACAAAAAGCGCGAACGACTTCGAACGCGTTCTCGAAGATGATCGGAATCTCTTCCCCTCTCTCGTCCAGGAAACAAAACGGCGTACACACGCACGATTTTCCATCGCTAAATCGAAGCGAACCGCGCAAGGGGTGCTTAGATCGATCCCTTTTCCTTCCCGAATTTTCTCCGAAAATGGAACGCAACGAAGTTGTGTAATAGAGCTTTTTGCCTTCGCAATTTTGAGATTGTTGTTGTTTCTCTAGATCGCGCCGGGGGATACCACCTTCCAAAATCTTTGAAGACATTTTCAGTCGTTCATATTCTTTAGCTATGCGTTCGCGATACTCATTGTATTATTAGTAGTATTAGTAGTATCCATGTAGACTCCAGAGAGGAGAAACAAGAGTGTTGTTCTTTCTCTTTGCGGAGTTTGTTTTTTCAAAAATCAAAAAATTTGCTAATTCTCAAACTTCAGACTGTGCCATCACGAGACTTCTCTGCAAAACTACGACAGCGTTTTTCCAAAACAGAGATTTGAATATGTCGTCAACGACGCTCGCACCTGGACTCGCGCGGAAGGTGAAAAAGGTACTGGACACGCGATTAGATGGACGCGAAACTGTGGCGTGTTTGAAAGCTTTGTCTGAATTCTACATCGAAAACGATCAGAGCGCGCGCAGAGGTTTACGGTTCGCCATCGAACGGCGAGGATTGGACATCAATAACGAGTTCATTCACGCGTCTGAATCTACGCAAGGCACGCTCAAAGCCGTAGACGACAAGTTAGACGCATTGACGCAGTGTGTCGATTCTATCGAAGAAGCGTTGGAGAAGAAATCGCAGTCCACTGTGACTTTACTGCGCGAAACGGAGAGCGCAAAGAATGATCTCGCACGAATTCAGTCGAGAAGCAAAGTTATCGACACGTTTTTGAGAGATTATCAGCTGAAAGAATCGGAACTGAACGCACTCAAGGAAGATATCGATGAAACGACTGAGATCGTCGGTGGTGTGTCCGCGTCGTCTTCCCGCGTCATAACACCTCTATTTTATAAAGCACTCAGACGAGTAAAACAAATCCATAAGAATTGTGCCCACTTGCTTCGAACGCAACATCAACGTTCGGGCTTAGAGCTCATGGATGTTATGTCCGGTCACATGGACCAAGCGCACGAAAAGCTTTGTCGATGGGTTCAAAGTGAAGTGCGCATCGCGGCTGAGAACGAGTTTGATAATACCAGTAGCTTTTCCGCGGACGCAGAAGAGCGGCTAGAGCAAGTCGCGAAAGCACTGCGCGTTTTACGTTCCAGACCAACGTTGCATCAATATTGCGTAGAAGAGATTGCAAGAACACGACACAATGCGTTGTTTCGTCACTTTATTGCAGCACTGACTCGAGGAGGCCAATCTGGAAAAGCTCCGATCGAAGCACGCGCGCACGATCCGGTTAGATATATTTCTGATATGCTTGGATGGATTCACCAAGCCGTGGCGAACGAACGCGACGTATGCAACGCTTTGTTTTTAAGTACAGATGCATCGCTGCTCTCCGACGAAGAGGACGAGAAAGATGCGAACAATACATCTAGCACGAGAGATGACGCAAACTCTGGAAGTGTGAAGGAAAGCGCAGATACAAGCGGCGAGCTATATGACAACATGGAGGGAATCGCGAAGGATACGATGGTTAAGATAATGGATGGTTTATCGCGCCCGTTAAGAGTTCGCGTGGAGCAAGCTTTAGCTGGAACACCGGATGCGTTAGAAACGTACAAAATTACGGGAGTTTTACACTTTTACTCTGGAGTTTTAGAACAATTGCTTTCGTTGACGACGGCATCTCCCTCCGAAGCCGAGAAAGGTTTGGTCGAAGCTGTCAAGGTGTGCGCGAAAGCCGCGCAAACGTCCTTTAACGATGACGCAATAGTCAAGGGTGCTGCAATTACTCGCAACCCACCAGTACCGCAAACAGGATTACATGCGCCTCCAATTGTACAAGAACGCTTGGAGGTGGCGATTTCTATTTTGAAAGCTGCTTCATCGGACGTTCCATCGAGCGGCGGCTTATCGGGCAGAGAACAGAGCGGAATCAACGAGCACGGGAATGCTGGAGCGGATAAAATCATCGTGAAAGTATTAGATGCCATCATTGATCCAGTCATTGAAGCGTGCGAGTTGGGAGCGAACAAGTTGATCGAGGTAAATTCGACCATCATCGGTGGCTCCAAGACTGTGCCATGGGCCGCAGATGCCTACGTTTTAAATTGCCTTGGAGCTTTGCACACTCCGTTAAAGCAGTATCCGCTAGCGCAAGCGAAGACGCAAGACTTGACGAGACGCATTTCAAACACGGCCACAGATGTCGCCGATAATTACGCGGAATCAATCTTAAATGCGTGTGGTCTTCTCGACGTGCTCGAACGAGTTTCTTTGTATCAAGAACGTTCGTCTGGCGTGATGTCTCACGATCCGAGCTTGACTTTAGATATCATCTCTAAAGCGTTGCAAGGTTTAGTAGAAAGTGCCAAGGATGGCGCCCCGGATTTTCAAGAAGTTCAATCACCTCGAGTGCGATTGGATATCCAGAACCGGTTCTCGAATCGTTTGATCGAAGCGTACACTCGCGTATATATCGCCGTCTTGAATCCAAACGCTGGGTATGGTTCAAACGCGCGGGACCATATCAAACACGCGCCAGATGCGTTGAGTACGATTTTCGGCATGTAATATTATTAGCACACTTAGAAAAAGAAGAGAGCAAAGATAAAAAGGTACTGGTACCGGGTATTAATAAAACTATTTATATATGTACTACTGCAGTATGTATGTACTTATTCGTACCATTATGCGCGCATTATTATTATTTTGTGCTCATTCAACCTTCTTCTTCTTCTTCTTCTTTACTAAACTAAATAATGCTTCGATAAAAATTCACTGGGCACGTCGCTCATCACCGCACACTTGCGTAACTCGCTATAAGCCTCATCTCTCATTGATGCCGGACAATCACCAGCGTCGCCATTGTCAACCGCTTCAACGGGAATGCCTACTTTATCTAATTTAGCTGAATCCTTGACGTATACGTGTAAACCGCCAGGACATTCCGATTCACCGCCGTTGCATTTTAAGAAGCAACTCCACGTTCCCGGAGGCCTGCAAAATCCGGGCAACGCCACCGGCAAAGGATTATTTGCTTTGCACGAGCACGATCCACCGGGTGCCAGGTTTGCTGGCTTAATACCAGTGTGTTCTGGACATCCACTCACGCAAGGTTCAGCTAGCGTTAAAAATCCTTTTTTGGCGAGCTTTTTGATTTGCGCGTACTCCAAATCGTAATCGTGGATGGCCACCTTCCCTTTTCTTGGTTTTTCCGCGTTAAAATAGTGATGCGAAACGCCATATCCAGGTCTGAAGTGAAAACCATACACGTCCACTTTCACGCAGTTGCACAAGGCAAACCAAATGGCAAAGTACCCTCCTGTCGGTAAGGTTGCGACGTTGGAAGAAACAAACTCTGAGAATTGAGGATCAAACGCGACGAGTGGTTGTTTCGGCGCCTCTTTTCGGAACTTGATGTAGAGTTGAACACCTACTTGAGATTGCATTTGCATGACATCGACTTCGTTATCTTCGTGATACCCGGCATGGATAGTGTTCACAAAGCGTAGGGTCGTTTTCGTCCCGACTATTTTTTTGTACCCTTCCGTCGGAGCCAGATTGAAGCGAATGACTAAATCTGTCGAGTCTATCGTCGGTCCAAATTTGTACTTTTTCAACATCCCCGCGTTTCCTATCACCGAGCATCGCTTATACACGCGTCCACGGAATGGATCTTTGGCTGGAGCAAAACGCACCAAATCTTTGCTCACCGGTAAAGCGAACGCGTGCGTACCTCCGGAAGCTTTTGGGTTTGTCTGGTATCGCAAAACCATGTCATCTATTTCTCTCAATCGCTCTCTATTAACTATGTGATGTCCTTTAAAAATAGCGTGCATGCCACTTGGCATGTGTTTTGGTTTCTCGCATCGTTCGCCTTCCCAAAGTGTCACGCACAAACATTTCGATTGCACGCAAACACCGTGTCGTCCGCACCAGTTATCGCCGGCGCACGAGCCGTCGTCCACGGCAAAATCGTGGTCGTTTGAAGGCATCATGTGCGTTTCATCCGAACCAGTGAACCCGAACGCTTGTAAAACTCCTTTCTGTTCCAAACTTTCTACGTATTTATCAAATTCTGCGACATTGCGGAGTCTCGTGTTGTGAATGCGGTCCAAAGCCGCTTTCCTTTGCGCGGAATCACCGAGCGAAGCTGACCCGTAGTTCGTTCCCGCCGAGTACGCGCCGTCCTTCCTCGCCGCCCCGGCTTTGTTACCTCTCAGGCGAGATAAGAGCGACACGTGATCGTTTTCCACGACTCCACTACTACTACTACTACTACTACTACCACTACTACCACCACCACCATTTCTACTTCCACCTTTCTTCGAGCGCCGTCCACCGTGAGCTGCTTTCGACGAAAGCTGAGCAGAAGAAGAGACAGAAGAAGAAAGGACCTCGTCGTCGTCCTCTACTTCCTCTCGCGCGGTTGCTTTTTTCTCCCCAAACTCGTCGTATATATCCTCTGTTCCAGCAGACAAGGACGCTGCATTATTATTATCACTACTACTACTGCTGCTCGTTTCTATGCTGCTACCACCATCCTCGAGGGTATCTCTTTCGTAGTCGTGATTGTTGTTATACTGGTGCGAAGAGAGCGAATAGTTTGAGTGAACCTGATCGAATTTGTAAAACGCGATAACTACTGCGACGAAGATCAAGGCGAGACGGACGAGTTTGTTCTGTTTCCTAGACGCCTTCTTACTCGCAGTTGGCGGCATATTCGCCTTCAACTTCTCCCGAGTTCCCTGTTTCCAGGTTTAGTAGGCAAAGATGATGTGATTGATTTTGAGAAGAATTTTCGGAAGAAAAAGAAAAAGATGTTGGGAAGGCAGAGGCACCATCGCACAAAAACGAAACTAGTTTTTACGCCGCCGCCGCCCGCGTGATAATGTCGTTGAAAGATATATTATATAAATAGCGGCAAAGTAAATCATTCCATAACAACGACCACATGATCTAGTTAATCGAAAACCTTGCACTCTGCGGCGTCTTCGTTACCGTCGCAAAACTCATCCATGCCCGAGTCCATCGCAGAGCCAGCTTCTGTACTCGAAGAACTCGTTGCCGAGGCGGATGGGAACTTTTGATAGTACACGGACTTTGCATCAGAGTTGATGGCGCGGACGTCGTCCCATTTTTTAGAATCGGTGCCTTCCTTCGCGGCGGCTTCGCACTGCTTTCGTAAGAAAACGGAGAACGTATCCCAATCGGAAGCCGTTGCCGATGGAATAACGTTATTGCCTCTTTTCTTCATCGCGATGGAGGAAGAATTTTTCATCGTCATCTTCTTCGTCTTGGAAGAGGAAGAAGAACGTGAAGAGATCATCGCCTTGACCGGCACAGGACTCATGCGCATTGCAATCATGTTCATGAATAACGATATTAATTTTACACTAAATTCTATCCTTCCCAAAGGTAGATCAACGCGCTTGGTATAATAAAGAGATTATGCACGGGGGAAATATCTTTGTGTGTGTGTTTCTCTTTTTCCGACTTTTTCGGCTTTTCGCCTTGCATGCAAACTTTTCTTCTCTCTCTCTTCTTCTTCTTTTATGTTTTTCCATCATCACAAAAAACACCTCCCAAAATCTCATCTCATCTTACATCATGTCCCTTTGGGTTGATAAATATCGTCCAATCGAACTGAATCAGTGCGAGCACGTCAACGCGAGCGTCGCAAATCACTTGAAAGAACTCGTCAAGGATGGAGACTGTCCACACTGTGCGTCCTTTTCTTCCCTTTTGCTAGGAAATTTTCAAACTCTCTTTTTCTTTTGCGTGCTTTTCAAAATTCTCTCTTTCTCTTTCTCTTTCTCTTTCTCTCTAGAGCGCGTTTCTTTTTTAAAAGTCGCACTCTTCTTTACGTCTATCCGCGTTGAAATTGCTCTTTTTTCGCCACACTCACGATTTACTCCTCTTTTCTCTCTTTTTTGCAGTGTTGTTTTACGGTCCGTCGGGTTCTGGGAAGAAATCGCTCGTCCTCGCGCTCTTGAGCACAATCTTTGGCCCAGGCGCTCACAAGACAAAAGTCGAACAGAAAACGTGGAAAATCGACGCGACGTCTACGAGAAAAATTGAAGTCGATTTAATGACGCAAAGCTCAAATTATCACATTGAAATCAATCCATCGGATGCAGGATATAAAGATAGATACGTCGTGCAAGAGGTTATTAAAGAAATGGCGCGCTCTCGACCGATCGATGCGCAAGGAAACGCAGGATACAAAATACTCGTACTCACCGAATGCGATAAACTTTCAAAAGAGGCGCAACACGGCTTGAGAAGAACCATGGAGAAATACTCATCGGCGTGTAGATTAATTTTAATTGCAGACTCAGTAAATAGAGTATTAGAGGCGGTGCGCAGTAGATGTTTACCCGTCCGCGTTGCAGCTCCTCGAGCGGAAGATATTGAAAAGGTTTTATACGACATCGCTGCCAAGGAGAAATTGACGCTCCCTCCACAGCTCTGTTCAAAAGTCGCCGTCTTTGCGAAACGCGATTTGCGTCGGGCTATTCTGGCACTGGAGGCGTGTAGAGTTGCTAATTATCCATTCAAAGAAACGCAGTCCGTGCAAACGACGGATTGGGAGTTGTACATCGCCCAAATCGCGGCTGAAATTTTAGCCGAGCAAAGTCCGAAACGTCTTTTACAAGTCCGAGGTCGTATTTACGAGCTTCTCGTGAATTGTATTCCGCCGACTTTGATTTTCCAGACGCTTTGCTTTTATTTATCGAAGCGATTAGACGATGAGATGAAGCACGAAGTCATTCGTTGGGCCGCTCAATTTGAACATAAACTTCAGCTCGGCTCGAAAGCAATCATTCACATAGAGGCGTTCATCGCGCAATTTATGGCGACGTACAAGAGGAAGCTAATTTCTGCGTTTGCATAAAGTTGTACTTAGATAGGGCAAGATTGAGGGAATGTGCGTGCGCGCAATGCATGCACATGATCTTGACAATAATAGCACAAGGTTTCGCACCTCGATACACTTGGTTTCACCAGAGAAGGCGCATAAATCATCTTTTTGAAGTAGACAAAAAATACAAAAGAGATTACAACTTATTTTTTCTGTTTGGGTCAACTATTACCGTTCTATTCTTTTTCATCGTTAGTTGTTGAGCTAGTCGTCGTGGTCGTCGTCATCGTCGTCGTCGATTCTATTGCTACCGTGTAGATTTGTTGCAAAAAACCAGCTATAGCTCCGAGAACTGCGCCGGAGATTATCAACGTCATCTCGTCTTCCTCGAATATTGGATGTAAAACTCTTTCAAACTCCTTGGGCGTCATGAGTTCCATGCGCTCACGCATGAGCTCCTTCAACGCGAGAGTTTCATCCGTGTACTCATGCAATACTTCCACGTGTTTTGGCAACTCTTTCGAAAGTTCCTCACTTACCGATTGAATAATTTGAACATCCGTTGTGGATTCCCCTAATGAATCTAACCCTCGCTCCAAGCCTTCTTTCGTTACGAAGTCTTTCGTGTACGTTTCGAGCATATCGTCAAATTCTGGACGTTTCCGGCCGGTAAAAATGTTGTTCCAAATCTTCTCGCTCGTCAGCACGTTCTCTGCGAGATGGTCGCTAAACTCACCCGAAACTTCGTGTTGTCTTTGAAGGAACAAACCTTGCAGTTTAAAGCCGCCAAAATACACAGGTTCGATTGGCTCAAATATCAATTTCAACGCTATCCAGTTCGTCAAGTATCCAACGATTGTGCCACCAATTGTCAATGTCCAGGGATTATCGTAAAACATCCACACGACCATTTGAATGAGACCGAGCAAAAATCCAAAAAAGAATCCGGAATCCGTGAGGAACTTCAATTCAGCGCGACCGCATCGCTGGAACAATTCGCACAAAACGGATCGATCGACGCTCATCTCCGTAACTACCAACTCCTTCAAATCAATGACTCGATCAACGTTCGCTTGTAAGAGAACGACGAACCCGGAGAGGTACTTAGAGACTACAGATTCGTGCAACTCTGAAAGCAAAGGTCCAGGAAGTGTAGGAACAGCATTCTTCGCCATATCCATCGCCCACGGAAATTTGTTCAGCGTGAGCGTACTAGCTATGGCGTGCGCAATTTCCGGAATTCTAGAGAAGAGTAGATTTGAAATATCTTCTGGATTCAAACGTAAGAACGTCTGAGACACGTCTATCAACTTTTCCGTGACCATGGTGACCATGGTAAAAGCCATTCGCGGCGCCTTTGCCGGCACGATGCCTTGCCACCCTATTGCTCCTAGAGGACTCAACACGTCGAATCCATACAAATTCCCTTCCAAAGCTCGCCAGAACGCTGGTCCCCAAAATGCTACGGGATAGAAGATCATTTTCACCGCGAGCCAATTTGTGATGTAACCGACAAACGCGGCGACGACCGGAATAAACATCGCGCCCTTTGGATTTGCTTTAAATTTACCCACCGCTCGCGCGATGGACCTTTTCACGTACCCGTCGATTCCAATACGTTGATTACTACCATTACTATCCTTGCTACTAACACCACTGCTATCAATCTCTTTCTTATGCTGCATGAATGATGTCAACTTCTTCACGTTTCCAAACATAAATCGCATACACGCAACCATGGCGACGCGTTGCGAGAAAAGCAGAATGCCAGACGTAAAACCAGAACTAAAACCGGGTATATTGATTGGTTTACCAAAATATATTCTCGCGCCATACACGACAAATGCTGCGACAACGAGCGAGAGTAAGAACGCACGAACGACTGCTTTCATGATTTGTGCGATTGATGTCGATCTTTTTTTCGTTGTTGTTGTTGCTATCTTTTGCGCGTCGTTCTTCCCCCCGTCCTCTGTCGTCATGGACGTCGTCGCGAAAGCCTTTACATGTTCACCCCTGCGACGATGTCGTGATGCTCTCACGTCATCAAAGTGTGCACCTACGGTGGCAATGGACAAGGCGAAGGCATTCCTTTCTCCTCTTTCTTTCGTCTGTAGTATCTGTTCGTATTCCATGCATCTTTTCCTCGAGGGACGACGAAGGAGAGGCAAAGAAATGAGTGCAGTTTTCCTCCTCTTCTTCTGAGTCCCAACGTCATCAGATGCAGTCCAAGCTGCTCTGGACGCCGAAGCGATACAAACAACGCGCATTTAACGATCGTTTACTGCTATATGCCTGAACATTTTTCTTTTTCTATTATTTGTAAGGCTTCTTCAAAGTTATAAGAAGGAGATACCACACTTTTTTTCCTCTCAATTCTGTCTCAATTCAAAATGCATTCGAGGGGAAATGGATACCATCACCACAACGGCACGTACGACGCCGAAGAAGAAGACGACGCCGACAGCGAGGAAGCGTTTCTTTCAGATTTCGAGGCGCACGTTGATCCAGGACCAGAACCAGAGACGTCTTCCGCGTATGTGGAAATTTCTGTTCCGCTGCACGACAACAACAACAACAACAGTAATGAAAAAGGAAAACAAGAAGAAGGCGACGAAGAAAAAGAAGAAGAAGAAGAAGAAGAAGAAGAAGAAAGCAATCGCATGCACGTAGAGGTAGGCGCACCAGAGCGCAGAGGTGAAGGATTAAACGCGCACATAGTCTTTGGCGTTTCGTATTGGACGACGTTACCAACGTATGCCAGAAAATCTGGTTTAGTTCGACGACGGTTTTCACAGTTCAACAAGCTGTATCAAGCTTTAGTCGAAGAAGTCGCCGGCGTGATCGTGCCAACGTTACCACCAAAGACGACGTTTCCTTTAGATGATCCAAAATCGCCCGCAATTGCTTCGCGCGCGACGTTACTGAGAGTATTTATAGCGAAGATCTCGATGCATCCTCTTCTGTCGCGCTCAAAAGCTTTGTATGATTTTCTCGACTGCTCCAAGAGCAACACGACGTATAACAAGGTGAAGCTCTCGACGACGAAAGATGTTAAAAAGAAAACAACTTCCGCTATTTCATCCATTTTCGGTAGCGTTACGAATGTGATTTCATCCATCAACGATACCATAGCGAGTAAAACGTCTGACGGTGAATTAGGAGGTGGCTCTCATCTATTTGACGTCGAAGGAACGCTTCGGGAACCGGCGCTGCACGCGGAGGTTTGTCAGTACATATCTTCACTTCGAGAAAGAACGGAAAAAATGCTCGCCTCGGCGAAAAAAGTAATCAGACATAAAGAGAAAACGACGGAGTACTTTTCGGATTTGTCCACGGTGTTCAACACCATGCAAGAGCACGAAACGAGAGGAGTAGAAATCATTGAACGCATTTCGGGAGCGGCGAAGGCGAACTGGTCGACGGCGTCTTCATCTTCATCGCGACAAGGCATTTGCTGGAGAAAGGCTGCAAATACATTCTCCCGCATAGCGCAAAGCGACGATACCCCGGAAACTACCGAGCTCAAGCACGATAGAAATAGATTGTTCCTTGAAAAGATTAGCGGGTCTCTGCAACTGATCATGGAGGTTGTCAACGCGCTCGCGGCGAGGAAAAAAATAGTAGACGAATACAATCACACGTTACAGAGCATAGCGAGGAACCAGTACAAGATCTCCTCCCTAGGCTTACCGGACGCTGGACCGAAACGAGAGGAAAAAAGAAGACTCGAATTGAAAGTAGCCGATTATCGAGTCAAGAAGACGACGTTGTTTAAAAAATACGAAACCGCCAAGGCGAATATGGAAAACGAGTTGCTCTGGTTTCACACCGAACTTTCCAAGTCTCTCGGAAGTTCGTTGCGATTGTTTGTCATGACGCAAGGAGCAGAAGCTGGAGAGTTGCACAGAAGTTTACTGCAAATTTAGCTTTATTAAGTTATAGATGTACGATAAGAATACGCATATTTAAGCTCCTCGCGTTTGTCGTGCTTACTTTGCTCCTGTACTTTCGAGAGAAAAAGTGACGTCGTTTTTAATCGAGCCAATGCAAATTTTCCTCACTCTTTTCTTCCGTAGAAAGAAACGAGATGGACTCGACAGATTCGGTAGTGATGATGAACATGCCCAATACCAGCGGAGGAGGATATCGTTCTTCAAAGTCTTCGTCGTTATTCACGACTATTTACAACGCGGTCCACTTGATAGTTTTGCTCATCGCGTTCTCGCTGTCGATTTACGCCGCCAAGACGGTTCGGGACCTTGAAAACGACACTAACGGTGTGACCGGAGTGAGACTCTCGATTGGAAAACCGTCTCCTTTATCAAGTAACGAGAACTCGTTCTCATTCTTTCGAGGATCTGGAGTGTGGCATCATAAGAGGCGTCTCGAAGGGGGTGCGCGCTCGGATTTCCAAGCCGTTTCTATTGAAGGAGATAAAACGGATTTCGTTTATATTTTCGGAGGCAAGGATGTGAGCGGGACGTATCTCAATACAGTGCTCAGATACGATTCCATCAATGATTCATACGATTCCATGACTAACATGCCAGAAGCGAGAGCGCGTTACGCCGCAGCTGTCATGAAGAACGACCTGAATCAAAACGAAGTTTGGATCCTTGGCGGAATCTCCGCTGTTACCCCGGGCGTGGACGGCGGATACGACGAGGATACCGACAAGGTCTGTCCGATGGTTTATAACGTCGACACGAACACGTGGAGAACAGAAACAGGAACACGTTGCTTGCCATCAGTCGTCAAAGATGCATGCGCGGCTACTGGATCTAACAACGCTATTTATCTCATGGGTGGTTACGGAGTAGACTATTCGGTATTGAACTCGGTGTATAAGCTCGCTGGACCGTTGTCTTCCGAGTGGGTCAAAACTTCGGATCTTCCGGATCCAAGAGGGGACGTGAGCTGCGCGGCGTTGAAAAACAGTATTTATCTCGCAGGAGGCTGGCACGATACCCTAACCGGTGTGGCGGTACCCTATGTGAGTCAGTCAAAGCTCTATTCGCTCGACGTGTTGACGGACGTTTGGACGTCGACGCACGCTGAAATGAAGAACAGCAGAGGCGATTTTCAACTCGTTGCCAATCCAATCGCGAACTCGTTGCTTGCAATTGGGGGCGAAACGAACACCACCGATAACAGCGCTACCCAGCTTGCCACGCATCATGTCGAGGAATACTTTGTTGCTCACGACGCTTGGGAGGATCGCCAATTGATCCCCACCGCGAGATTTCGATTCGGCGCCGCGTTCAAAAATGGCGTTTTCCACGCATTCGGGGGTCACGTGCACGGTGGCAATCATGCAGATGCCTTATCTTCCCACGAGGCATATTATCCGCTCGATCACCCAGACGTCTGGGTGACCGTAACGAGTTCATGAAGTAATGTTACATCTTTCATGATGACGCACTTTTATCCGATTTTTGGCGTGTAGTTAAATCTATAGATAAATCGGGGTCAAGGTTTGCTATCAAGCGCATTCTCGATCAGGGCACTTTTTTAAAACAGGTTTTTTGGCTTCTAGAGTTCTAGACAAAACCTTACGCATCTCTTATTATACTTTCCTCTTCATCGATTCACGTTGTGTTCGATGATAATGTTTCAGTGGTGTTGTAGTTTTATTGATAAAAAAAATTCACACTCTAAGTATTACAACAACAAGAACATTAATAATAATGTAGGCTTTTTAAAGTAAATGGACTTTTCCTCGTCTCTCATCCTCTCTCTCCTTCAATTTTATAATGATCCCTTCTTGTTTTACAACATGCTCGTGCTGATGATTTTGTAGTTCTTGTCCAAGCGCTGAATCAAGTCCTTCCCCATTTCCCGACCGGTGCACTCGCACTCGACCGTGACCAACACGGAGTGACTTTCTTCACCAAGGCGCGCGCGGTCGTGAGTCATGTGCTTAATACTCGCTCCTGCCTCCGCGATAACCCCGCATAATCCCGCAATACCTCCCGGACGATCACTCACGACGGCTTCAAATTTAATGAGTCTCCCGTCGGCGACCAAGCCACGTTCAATGCAGTATCCTAATGTGCTCGTATCGATGTTACCTCCACACAGCGCGACTGCCACGGTTTTACCTTTTAATTGCGGTATCTTATTTGCCAAAATACCCGCTAAGCCTGAAGCACCCGCACCTTCTTGGACGAGTTTTTCCAACTCTACCAATCGTAAAAGCGCCGTCGCGATGTCTCTCTCTGAAACCGTCACCATGATGTCGATCAAATCTTTGCACGTCTCGAAGGATCGCGGTCCGACGGTTGGCACAGCCAAACCGTCAGCCAAAGTAGCTCCAGAAGGAACGAGCGTAGGTTTTCCAGCCTTCAACGCCGCGCTCATGGATTGGCATCGGTCGGCTTCAACGCCAACGACTAAGCAATCTGGCTTCAACGTTTTAATGGCCAAAGCGCAACCAGCAATCAAACCGGCGCCTCCGACTGGGATGACGATGGCATCCACGTCTTTGACGTCTTCTAAAATTTCCAGAGCCATCGAGCCCGCACCAGAGATGATTTCAAAATCGTCGAAGCCGTTGATGTATTTCAACCCCTCCTTCTTCTCGTACTCTTCTTTGCCGTACTTTGCGGCGTCTGCAATCGTCGCGCCGTGGAGGATAACTCTCGCCTGCAAGTCTCTGCACTTGGTAATTTTCGTCAACGGGGCAATCGAAGGCATAATAACCGTAACTGGAATGCCGAGTTTAGCTCCGTGGTAGGCCAACGCTAACGCATGGTTACCGGCGGATGCGGCGACGACACCTTTCTTCTTCTGAGCGTCCGACAAAGACATCAAAGCGTTTCTCGCGCCTCTTTCTTTGAAACTCCCGGTGCGTTGTTCCCACTCGTGCTTGAAGAAAATTCTGCTTCCGGTGGCCTTGGACATGGCGTGAGACTCGACGCATCTCGTTCGGACCACACCTGTTAATTGATGATGATGATGATGATAAGAGTCAGTTATAAGTTTCCAACGCACAGAAAAAAGAGATTATTTTTTACACATGTTTTGTTTCTCATCAGTCAGTTTCAGTTCGAGAAAAAAAAGAAAAAGAAGAAGAGGAGAGATTAGTGCACCCATTTTGAAGAAAAGGAAAATTGATATCCACCAAATCTCTCATCTACGGATACGAAAGAGAAAGGGAGAGAGAGAGGAAACGTACCTGAACTGATTCGGAAGTGCGCGGTGGAGATATCCTCGAAAGATGGAACGTCTTGACCGTTGACAATTTTGCGATCTTCTTTTTTCGGCGGGGTCGGAGGATTCGTCGCAGTTGCCGAAGAAGTTGGTGGTGGAGAATCTTTCGGCTTTTCAACGTTGGCAGAAGACGCGCGCGTGATTTGGTTCCCCGCGCGTCTTCGAGATTGCTTTTGTTGCTTGCGCGTCAACGAACTCGTCGTCGTCGCCGTCGAGTTGAATTGCTTGGTTAAAGATTGCGTCGCGAACATTATGGATGAGATGGTTTCTCTTTTAAAGAAAGTGCGCGCACAAGGCAGAAAAGAATGCCGGATGAATTTTCGGAAAAGGTGCGGTTCTCGCGTGAGCTCTTTCCCAACGGTGACACGTCGGTAGAGAGATTTTGCTTTTTTTTGGGGCGGACCCAAAAAAACAAACAACAGTCTCCCTGGGTGCTCGATTATAAATCACAGTATTAGTTGGACTTTTATTTGATTAAAATATATTCCTCTACAACACGCACTCGCACAAATCACATCGACGCGACGAATCCTTTACTCTTTTCGTTCTTTCTTCCGTCTCGTATTCGATCAATTTTGATTCCTAAAATCATAAAGTTTTATATTATTATTATCAGTGTATTATCTTCACCCGCTTCGTCGCGAGCTTCTCCTTTTTATAATAATAAAATGTTTTTAAAATACACGACAGGGGCGCGTTTCTTTCTTACGCTTGGTGAGCGATTTTATCGAGAAGCTTCCAGTTATCCGAAATGATAGTCGTCGACGGACTCGATCGGTACAAAATACCTTGGGCTTTCGCCCACGCTTTCAAAATCGGTCGCAATTTGTGATAGTTGTATCTCGGCATAGTAGGGAAGAGATGGTGCTCGAGTTGAGTGTCCATGCCGCCCCAGATCCAGGTTTCGAGAGGACCAAAGACAGTTTCAGCGTCTCTGGTAGATCGAAACTGACCGTCGACGTATTCACCCGCATTAGAGGCGTCCATAATCTCTTCAGATTGATGCGTCGCGCTGACCAAAGAGCCGACGATGAAACCGCCCAACGTGACCGAGCCGAGCGCGACTTGCCACGGCATGCACGTCGCCAACCAGACGTAGTTCAAACCCATTAAAATGATTTCCTTCCACCTCTTTTCTTTAAACGCAACCTTGACAGAGTGCGATCTCCAGAGCCAGTACATGATGGACAACAAAGGGTAACCGTAGATGTGTTGCCACTTGCGCATGGGAGAGTCTGGCCTTCCGGAATCTTTCGGATGTCTGAGATAGAAAAACGGTTCCATCATGACGTCCCCATCCATGTCCTCTTCGTTCGTAAACGTGTGATGCATGGAGTGCTTTTGCGTCCACCACTCAACTGAGTGACCGTTCAATAAAGTCGGCATGTATCTCATAGAATCACATAATTTGCCTCTACCGTGGACGTAGTCGTGTCCGAGCCAACCCGCTTGAACCGCGCCGAGCGCCAAGAGCACGGTGGCAATAATCGGATGGGAGTACGCGACAGCAGTTCCGACGCCGTATAAAGCGACAACTTGCGACAGTGCCCAGATTTCCTTGACAGCGTTTCTTTTGAAAAACCCATCAGCCTCGAGCTTCTTTCTAAATTCTCTGAAACCCATGGAGATTTCGTATTGTCGGTCCGTCGGGAGCTTGGAAGTATCCGCCGGCGGGTCGCACTTTGGTAATTTTTTGAGTCTTCGAAGGGCTAAGTCGGCACCGTTTGGACCGTACGAGTGCAAAGCGTAGAAGGCATCCGTGGCATCTCGACCGTCAAAGAAGTGGATCCATCTTTCACCTCCCGGATGCGCTTTCGCCCACCCTCTGGCGTCGTACCACACGTCGTCGATCTTTAAGCGCACTGGTTCGCACTTTTTCGGGTCCGGATTCCTCACATCGCACTCATCCGGTACTTCGTCGACGTCTAAAACAACCGTACCGGAGAACCCATCCTCGTCGGTGGAAGATTTACCGACGATTCTCGATCTCAACGCCGGGGAAGATTTTACCATCATCGATGACGTATGATGATTGTTCGAGCCGATGGCGAGTCGTCTTTGTTGTTGCTGCTGCGCTTTCGTCGTCGTCGTTCGGTTCGATCTGACATTTCTGCGGACGCTCGTTCTCAAAGAAGAAGAAGAGGCGACAATCGTCGTCTTCGATCCAAAAGTCATCGCTTGAGAAGACATGATTGTTTTTATGTTTAGAAAAAGCAACCCCCTCAACACACACTGCTTACTTATCGCTTTTAAAAATGCGTGTCCAGTTTAGAGAAATTTAACTCTCTTTCTCTTTCTGTTATTTTAAGCTGCTGCGCGCTCGGAAGTACAGAGTTCTTTTCTCGTTACGTTCTAAAGAATGAGAAGTTACACTCGGTCCGTCAAAAGATCGTCGTATGAGTTATGACGTTGTTCGTGGTCGTTTCTCCCGGAAGAAAAGAAAGGAGGACTCTCGCAGTCAGTTTTCAGTCAAAAAGCTCTCCCTTTTTCGCAGGGGACCGACCACTCAATGATGAAAGAGATTTTCGCGTTATCCACCGAAAAGTGTCCATTCCATTTAACGACGAGCGTCGTGTCGTCGAGTGTATCCACTCACTAAAAACACACACGCGCTCGCTCGCTCCCTGGAGATAGATAACAAAACGCGATGATGATGATTATGGATGAATGCAAAGATTCCACGAGAGTCAACCACGCGCCGAGAGCGCCGAGAGCGACTCCGACTCCGACTCCGACGACGACGACGAGGAACGCCGGTGGGCTCTCAAAAAAATGTGCGGTGGACGACGGAGGAAGAGGAAGAAGGGAGAAGTGCCAGGAAGATGATGATGCCTTTCACGCCGAAGAAATAGAGTACGAGGACGACGAAAAAAACTCCTCGGAGAGATCCTCATCACTCATGAGAGACGAAGCGGAGAGAGAAACGGACGCCATCCTCGTCGGTGGCTGCGAGGGAGGAGTTCTCGGAGAGGAAGAGGACGACGTCTCAAAAGAGCGACGGATGAACCTCGTGGAGGAGTGCGTGAGAGATTTACTCGCTGGCCTCGGCGAGGACGTTACGCGCGAAGGACTCTTGGATACTCCGAAACGAGTCGCCAAAGCCATGACATTCGCCATGAAAGGATACGGAAAAACTGCCCGCGATGCGCTCGGTACGGCATTGTTTCAAGAACCCACACTTTCGAGACCGATAACGATGAAACAACAAGACGCGAGCGGAGAGGGTGAAGAGAGCACGCGAAATGTAGAAGCAAAACAAGAACAACAAAAACGAGAAGGCGACGACGCGTCTATAATTTTAGTACGCGACGTGCCAATATTTTCCACTTCTTCGACTTCTATGATGCCTTTTTACGGCGTCGTGCACGTAGGTTACGTTCCGAAAGACGGATACATTCTTGGATTGAGTAAAGTTGCGCGCGTAGCGGAAGTATTTGCTCGAAGAGTGCAAAATCCAGCAGGTTTAGCGCGAGAAATTGCGGAAGCTGTTGGAGAAATTGCATGCGCTTCAGGTGTTGGAGTCGTTTTAGAAACCACGCAATTAGGACCACGGAAAGGTAATGCGAACGCAGCATCTGCTAGAAACGTGAGTCGTCACGGCGTCGGATGTTTGAGCTTGGGCAGATGCAGAGAGAAATTTGATCGTTCTTCGGCGATGAAGAACGATGCGGAGGATTATGAAGATGAAGAGTGTCGCGAGGGAAGATGGACCGAATTTGAAGGGTTGCTCGGCATGGGTCGCGCAAAGATACAAGATACTTCGTCGCCTTTAGAAGGCAGTTCGCGGCGGAGCACGTCTCCGTCGGAGCGGGGAAGCTCGAAAGCTCCACCCAAAAAAGCTCTCGAAGCATCGATCCGACTTCTCAAAGCGATTGGATTAAAGTCAGCAAACGGAACTTCAACTAGCTCTAGTAGTGAAAATCTTCTCGTGGGTTGCGGAGACGATGATGACGATGACGATAACGATGACGAGGATGACGATGATGATGATGACGACGACATTACAATGCGAGACAATAACTCTGCTTTGGCGGATGATATTTCGCTGTCATCGTACACTTCGTTTGAGGGCAGAGCGCGAACACCGCCTTCGCCATCTACTTTATCATCACCTATCTTGTCAAGCGATGCAGCAGGAGACGACCACAAGAACGGCAAGAATATTCACAACAAAATGCCATCATCTGTTGTGAGATGCAGAAGCGTTGAAGCTCCTTTTTCGCTCGCGCGTTGCGCGTTCAACTATGCTTCCATGATGAATGAATCGGTTTGTGGAAGAGAGGTTTCCTTAGAGCAAACAGTGCAACAAAACGTACCAGAATCGTCATCTATGTCGACTTTCAGGCGGTGTTTCAGTTCCACATCGACATCTGACGTCTCCGAACTTACGATTGAGCGAGATTTATTATTGACGACAACGTGCGAACATCACCTGTTACCTTTTCATGGCGTCGTTCATGTGGCGTATTGGCACTCCCCAGGTCACGCACTCGATAGAAAATTAGTTCAAGCGATAGTATCTAGACAAGGAAGCCGTCTGCAAGTGCAAGAGCGGCTCACTTCGGATTTAGCGGATGATTTTGAGAAAGTTATTGGTAGTCACTCCAATGTGACTGCGGCTGGCGTGATGATTTGTATCTCCGCAGCTCACATGTGCATGGCTTCGAGAGGCGTGGAAAAAACAGGAAGCTCGACGTGCACGGTAGCTACGCGAGGTAAGTTCGCTTCCTCTTCCAAAGCCCGCTCGAGAGTCTGGCAAAGTTTGTAACGAGTTGTAAACAAATAGAATAATAATAACAAAAAGCTGTTTTTCCTTCGAGCGCGCATATTAAAGTAAAGCAATTATATTACTACTAGATTTTGTTATATTACCAAATATGCTAAGATTAAATTAGAACGCCAATCGCGTGAAGAACCAGCGGTTTTTGCCAGTCTTGAACTTCTCCTCGAACAACTTTTTAGACTCCTTTTGCGCCGCAACTTTCTTGGTCGCGTCGTCCAAGACATCCGGCGTCACAACCCCCTTCAAGTCAACATCTAACGAGTACCGCGTCGGCATGAGGTGGTTCAAGTTGATGTACTTGATGAAAGTCTTGCATCTAGATCGTTTGTCTTGCTTCTTTTGGTCCATCTTTCTCGTGATCTTTCTCGGTACGGTTCTCAAACCGCACACCAAAGCGTGTCCGTACGGACGAGCGTTCGTACCTTCGTCGTTGCATTTGACAATCACCGCCTTCTTGCCCGCATATCGGCCATTGGTGACTACAACAACTTTACCGCCTGCGCGTGTGAAAAAAGAAGAAGAGAAAATACACCTGGTTAGTTTACTTTCAAACGTAAAAGAAGACTTCCCCGTGGAAAGAAGAATGGAAAAACGCAATGTTCAGAGAGAGGGAGGGAGAGAGCAAGCCGCAAATCGAGGAGGAAATGTGGACAGCTTTGGTCGGAAGTATCGCACACGCGCGAACGATGAATCGTCAACAAACACGCGCAATCTTGTCAAAAACGCATTCGAGCCTGTACTTTGACCACGCGCACGAGCGTCTGATGTTTCCATCGTCAACACAGAGCGCGATTCCAAAGCGGAAAAGACCCGTCATCCCCTCGGAGGGCTTCCTCTGAAAACAAATCCGGAATCGGCGCGCGTCACGCGCATCGCGAAGGGAACCATCGGTCGCACACCGTGGAAGAATACTTCTAATCGTTCGTACCTTTCAAAAATTTAACCATTATGTACGTATAAGGTGTGTGTGTGTGTGTATGTGCGCGATGTAAAAGACAACTGCGGTTGCTCTGTGCGTTTTTTTATGAGGAAACGAGGCCCCAACAAGGGGCCTCTTTTTTCAGTACGTTCCTTCACCACAACACCTCCCCCCTCCGCAATAATATTAATAAAAAGTACAAGAAGAAGCGCAGAAATGTCTTACCGGTTGAGCAACATTTCGCGGCAGATGGCTCGATTCATGCGAACACATTCGTCATCATCATCATCCGCGCGCGGTAGCAGTAATAGTAGTAGTATGAATAGTAGTATGAATAGCAGCTCGTCGTCGTCGTCGTCGTCGCGCCAAAAACAAATTTTCTGTAACAACAACAGCAGCAACTGCAACGGCTTTGGCATCGTTTCGCGTCCAACAAACACCAACATCGGCATCGGCAGTTTGCGATCGTTTGCGGACATCGCCGCCGCACAAAAGAACACTCAACTGAATGCTCGAGTGGTTGCATTCGCTCTGGAAGCATTGAAACTTGAAGCAGCGACAACGACAGCGAGAACGAATTTAAACTTGGTAGATTTAGACGAGATAATTCTCTCGACTGATTCTATCGGCTTGTTCGAAGAGATTGAGGATACATAGCATGACCTAATACATGAATACATATCTAGGTACTGGTACCACTGGTACTAATAATACAACTGCATTTTGGACATCGTATAAATAAAACTTTCGTACGCTATAATACAACTGTCTTTCTCGTCTTCCTCGTCGCAAAAGAGTCGTCGTCGAAGCCAGTTTTCACACTTTCGTGGGCAAGAGCAGTGCTAAACCTCTCCCAGGGCCTGGTGACGGAGGCGGTGGTAAAGTCATGCCTTCGACGAAAAGCATGAATTTCTTCATGCCAGACACGTTCCATCTAGGAGCTCCTCCTCCTCCTTCTTGATCGGCTATGTGACTATCCATGCCTTCTGCGTTCGCCGTATTATTTTCGTTGGACGATGTCACAGAGAAACCGATTTTCTTCAGGTGTTCATTCATAACATTCAGAGCTTTGGCGTAATTCTTAGACTCGACATTTTCTCGGTAAAGGCTCGTTTCGCCGGTTGTCGTTACGCGGATGATGACACAGCCGTAGCACCGTACAATTACTTCACCTGTCGCAGCATCTTTCTTTGCCGGGAATTGGTTGCACAAAGATGATTTCAACCTGGCTCTCCCACCATCGCGATAACCTCCGCCACTACCACCTCTGCTGTTGAACCCTCTGTCAAAGAACCCTCGTCCTCTTCCTCCTCTTCCTCCTCTTCCTCCTCTTCCTCCTCTGTTGTTATTATAATTATTATAATTGTTGTTGTTATTGTTATAAAAAGTAGTTGGCGAATTATTGCGAGATTCTTTTCGTATGGTTTTCGTCTTCGGCTCTAGTCTCTCTAACACGCTCTTCTTCGTCGTTGTCGTCGTCTTGCTCTTCTTTTCCTCTCCGTCGTCCATCATTTTAGACACCATCGTGAGTTGTATCGCTGCTGCTGCTGATGCTGATGATGAGGTTTTCTTCCTTTTAAAGTTCGTTGTGACGAGATTTGAAACCTCAGAGCAGAGGGAGAAAGAAAGAAGAGAAAAAAACAGCAGAGGGAGCGAAAACGTCACACAAAATCTTATTCAAACACACATTCACATATATGTCTTCAGCTATTTTACGCTCCTCTTTTGCGGCATCTGTACGCACCACTTTCTCCAAATCGCAAAGAACTACCATCAATACTAAACGCTCAGTCATGACGAAAGCTGTACGTCGTCGTCGTCGTCGATTTCTTTTTTTCTCGATATGTGAGCCGACCGACAAAACGATCGGTTGCGCTTTTTTTCTTTCTCTTCTTTCTCTAGTTTTTGTTTTCGTGTGAACGCGCGCGAGAATCAACTAACCTCGCAAAAACTCTCATGCTACACACACACACGCACACTCACGCGTGATATCTTTACATTTATCACACAGGTTACCATCACGGAAGGCGTCGGTACGTTGTTGTTTGATGTTGTTGAAAAATTCCGTTCTTTCCTTTTTTTGTTCTTCTTCCCTGTTTTCCCGGGAGTCTCTGTCATGAGATATTTTTCGTTTCGTTCTCTCTCTCTCTCTCTCTCTCTGCTTCTGCTTCTTCGTATTCTTCGTCTTTCTATTATTTCTAGCATTGAAACTCTTCTCAACTCACCGAAATGTAAACTATTCATTCATTCATTCATTCACAGAATTCGACACGGTCGCTCGCGAATGGCGCATGAAATGGTCCCCGGACGACGACAAGGCATCTTTAGCCGCCGCCCAAAAAGTGTTGGAAAAGCAACTCGCGACGGTGAAGGCAGTCAAAGGCGTCAAGAGCGTCCAAAGAGTCGTTTGCGGTGGATGCATGGACTTTAAAGTCATCGTTGCTTTGGACGGCGACTCTTTCGGTGAGTGGGAAGCCGCTGGCTTCGCGCCGGAGGCTGACTTTCTCAAGGAAGTTGAATCCATCAAGGGCATTCAACAAGTGGAGACGCAAACCTTTACGCTCATGCCAATGTAAAGTTAAAAATCTCTTCTTTTCGTAAGAAAGAGTTCTACACTTCTCCTTCTATAATCCGTCAAGGTAGAGGAAGAGTCTTTTTGTAATGAACATCAATCACGGCACACACAAAATGAACGAACGAAACCTTCTGGTATTCGTATTTTTTGACCGAATAAATTTCCCCCTCTTTTTCTCTAGAGCTCCTCTTCATATTAACTTTCTTTGTCTCACAGTTCTCAGTGGTAACACCCTTTCGTATTTTCGGTGATCTTCTCTTCTTCACTAAATTTTCTGACGGACGCGACGAGAAAAAGAATCACGCAAGCATGGATACTCCTGTCAATACCCAGCTTGGCGCGTCCACTGGCATCTCCACGATTGATGCGATTCCGAACGTCGAGGTACGTCGCTTCTGTTTTCTTTATTAATATACCGTGTTTTTCTGACATTTTGATTTCGCGCGTCGTTTTTCGAAGTCACCACGTCCTCGTTTCTGGAAATCCTCGCATTTTCATAGTACCTGAACACTCACTCACTCACTCTCATCATCATCATATATAATACCAACAACAGGCGTTCGGGATGCTCTTTCTCGGCTTTCTCTTTTGCTTCTTTGGTTTGAAATACCACATGTATTTCCAATACTGCTTAACCTTCGTGGCGGGTGCTTTCTTTTCCGTCCGCTTGCTCGGCATGGCGTCGGATGCTATTCCAGGTGACTTGGTCAATGCGGATAACGAATTATATATTGGCGCAGCTTTTGGCGCGGTCATGTGCTTGGGAATTTTCTTCTATAACTTTTGGTTCTACAGAATTCTCGCCGCGTGCGCCGGATTCGGTATTGGCGGTGGTGCGACCATCGCCATCGGGCTCTTCGCCCCGATAGCTGTCGACTACGTCTTGTACGTTGGCGCCGCTGGTGCGGTTTTGGGTATCTTCTTCATGACATCATACATGAAGACGCTCGTTGGTTTGATGTACATCCTCTGTGGCGGGTTTATGGTTGCCTCGGCGTCGTCATTCTTCATTGAAGAAGCGTCCTTGTCGAAGTCGTCGCCGTTGTGGATTACAAACTCACTCAGCATCAACCTCAGAGATCCGGCGACTTTGGCCGCTATCTCGTGCGGCTTGGTGTGCGCTGGCTTCGGTTATTACTACAGCACGAAAAAGAATAAAGATGGCGCGGATGAAGATGAAGAAAACTCTCCTTTATTGAGAAAGAAATAAATAATAAAGCAGAGGTTTCTTTTCGGCTTTTTCTATATTGAGAACACAACATGAAGGACGAGAGGAGAAATGAAACTTTTACATAATGCACTCACTATTTATTGATCGTTTTAATGTGTAATTTACTACTAAATATTTTCTTATTCATTACTCTCTTCGCACGGCGTGTAACACGGCGGCAAAGTCCTCGTCATCGTGCCCGTCTCGTCTCGCTCGCTTATACATCTCGTTTGCGGCTGCGGCAACTGGTAACTCGCGACCGAGTTCGTCCGCCAATTGGACGGCCAAACGCATGTCTTTTTGCTGATGCTTCAAAGGAAATGCTGGCGCAAACTTCGTATTCTTATCGCTCGCAATCATCCCCGGACCTTTCATGCCAAACATCGGAACATTAATCGCTCCGAGCGCTAACACGTCTAACAAGTCTTGTTTCGATAAGCTTGCGTCTTCACACAACGCGATTGACTCTGCGAACGACGCCATGATTGAACCCATGCACGAGTTAACGATTAATTTCATATTCGCTCCGGCACCAACTTCTTCGCCTAAAAAGAAGCTCGCTTTGCCCATTTTATTTAGTTGATTCGCGTCGTCGGCGTTGATTTCTTTAAACAGACTCTCGCTCCCGGCGCATAAGAAAATCAACTGCCCGTTCTCCGCCGGCGCTTTCGATCCGCTCACTGGTCCTTCTAAATACCGACCACCTTTGCTGGTGATCATTTCCGATACTTTTTGGGCCGTGTGTCTGTCCACCGTAGAACAGTCGACGTATCCTTTCCCGTCAGAGACACCATCTTTGGCCAAGGTGGCAACTTCTAAAGTCGCCTCCGGGGTGCTCACCATGACGTACGTCACGTCCGCTTTCTCGCACACCTCTTGCGCAGTCTTCGCTAGAGTCGCTCCCGCTTTGACCAACGGGTCGCATGCCGAAGCCGTTCTGTTCCAGACGATTAAATTATGATTGCCGTTGTTGATTAAATTCAAAGCCATCGGGACGGCCATAATTCCAGCCCCGAGGAATCCTATCGTTGTTTGTTTTGACGTCATTTTATCTGATGACGATGATGCGCGAGGAGTGATGATGATTGAAGACTTCAATGTGGTCTTCTCGATACTATTGTTCTTGTTGTTCGAGAGAGACGAAGAGTTGTTGTTGTTGTTGTTCACACGACGACGACGACGACGACTACTAATAATATTAGGAGGAAGCGAAAACGAAGACGCAGCGTGGGACATATTTCTGAGGAATTTTTACACGTGTCGGCCGGAAGAATTCTCATCTAACAACAACAAAAAAATACTCCTCCTTTTTACTTTTTCTCGTCGTCGTCCACTGTTTCGTACGTCTGTTTCATGCGTTTGAGCTCAAATTCCGCCTCTCTCTTCAGCGCTAATATCTTGCACACTTCCGAGACCGTCGCTCTCAACTGGTCCTCCACTAACTCTAACTTCGCCGCCATCGCCGCTCGTATTTCAAAACTCGCCGCCAGCTCTTTTTGTAACTCCTCTTTAGACAAGTCGTCGAATTGACCCGGGGAAATCGTTTCTATCGGAGGGATTTTATCACCACCACTGCTCCCATCAGTACCGCTCGCGTTGCTGTTACTGTTACAGGACATCCTCTTTCCTCTTTCTTTTCCCTCGTCATCAAAATTCGTTGAACGTTCTACAAAGTATCCTTCCTCCCGGTGGAAGAAAAAGCGAGAAAAAGCGCTCTTATTTTGGAACGTCAACATCGTCTTCTTCTTCTTCTTCATCGTCGTCGTCCTTCCGCTTGGAACAAACGCCGCTCTGATGATGGAAGAACAAGACGACGACGACGATAAAGACGACGACGAGGTTGTCGGTATCGACGCGGTCGTTTGCGATGGGAAAATTCGCGTTGAAGTCATCATCATCATCGTCATCGTTACTTATTTCGATATTAATAAGGCCACATTGCAACACGAAAAAGCAAATTGAGAAGAAAATTGAGTGAAAAACCACTCACTTTTGCAGCTCACTAGTTCCTCACTTGTAATACAAGTATACTCTTTCAACTACTTTTGGAACTTTCACACACACACACACACACACACACACGCTCGAATAGTAATGGGATCTCTTTCTCTCCCCTGCTTCGATTCCGTCACCAGAGTCTCCAGAGGAGAGAAAGAAATCGGCGCGGTGGAGTTGGAGACCGATAAATTCGATTTCGAACAAGGCAACAACAACAACAAAGAAAACATCTTGATGAACAAACCGACAAAGAACGATTGGGTGTGCATCGCAAACAGCGAGTGTCAGGCAACTAATAGAAGAGGAGGTTTGTATTGCCGAATGTGCGGAACCGCGTATAAAGAATCGTACGTGAAGTTGAAACAGATGCAGAAAATTCAACGGGAAGAGGAAAAGAAGAGGAAGAAAGAGGAAAGAGAAGCGCAAGCGAGAAGCAGTTCGATGTTAAACAGAGATTTTACCAATTCAAAGAAGAAAGAAGAGAAAAGCGAAAACGATGACGATGACGACGTCGACTTGGAAAGTTCGCTGATGTTTCTAACAATGAGTAACGCCTCGATTACGTCTAAACGCAGCGGTGGCGACTTTGCGGACGGCGGAGCAGGCGAGAGCGGGCAAAAAAAAGGGGACGAGACGAGGAAAAGGCTCGCCGAAGCTTTAACTTGGGAGGAAGTCAAAGAAGAACAGCTGAAGAAGAGCTTTCCGTTGATGTCATTCGCATTTTTTGCCGCTTTCGTGTATATTTTGGTACCTATTTGCGTGTGCTTTTTTGGGGTGGTTTTTGCGGGCGCCATTTCGTATTTAGAAGATTGGAGTTTAGAACACTCGTTCTTCTTCATCGTAGGAGAAATCGTAAAGTCACCGATAAATTTAAACAACAACATGGATTATCCCATTCACCCGAGTGGGGTTTGCTTATCCGTAATGCTTTCGATTTGGTCGTATTTAATAATTCTGACCACCGTGGCGTTACTGAGCGACTTGGAAATCATCAAATTTTGGGCGTTTAAAATGGAAGCTGTTTTAGTTGACGTGTTTCGAGTGACTCTTTTATCGGACTCTGATGCGAGAGCGAGAGCAATTGGTTCGCGTTCTGTTTTTTTCAGCTTCAAAGTTGGAGAAATCTTGGGTTTGGCGTCTTTCATGCTCATCTTCGCGCCTTTTATGATTACGGTAGTGGGCTCCTTGACCACGCTTCTTTTGTACGAAACCGAGGGCATAACGTACCGAAAAGCGTTGACGCTATCGTTGCGTGGTTTATCTCTCGGGAGAAGTTACGATGAGACTATTTTAAAGCTCAATAATCCGGCGAGTTTGGTATACATACTTTATTTATGCTGCACGGAGATGGCTATAGGAACCATCTTCGTTGGCTTTCTCTTCCAATCGCACTTCAAAAAAAACTGGTTTCCCGCAAAGTGGGCGAGAGCAAGAAGAAAACGCAATAGCAGCGGCGGCAAGGCAGAAAGAGCCCCTGCGTAAGAAGAAGGGAGAAAAGAAGTACGTTATTAATTTAGTTTTAGTAATAATATGTGTGCGATTAGTCTTTCGCAATAATCACGCGTTTCTGCACTTTTTTAAAATCCTCTGGTGCTCTGCTGTTGAAAATATCTCAACCTCGGTTTACGGGATTTGTCCACGTCTCAAAAATAAAAAAAAATTCTCTTCGCAGATGCATGCAAAAAGAAATTTAATCGCGTCAGAATTATTTTTGATCGTCCAATTCTTGTTGTGTCTCAACGCGATACTTATTCAATCGGGTGTTATTGTTGTTGTTGTTGCGGCCGTCGCTTGCTTGATAAACAATACTACGCTCGCTTTTATTTCTTCTTAAAGAAGAGGAAGACGATTTATTAGATGGAATACGCAGCTGGAGGTATCTGTGCAGCTCTTTTTTTAAAGCTCAGAATGGGACGACCGCATTACCCGGAAAGGAAAGGTGAATATTCCGTTCGATCGAAAGCATCGAACGGGTTAGCCGTTTGGTCCAACGCCGATCGACCGAGCGACTTTTCAACCACCCCGTTTCCCGGTTGTGAAACCGTTTTGGATGTTTTCAACTACGCCGTCAGAGTGAACGGGTCGAGACCGGCAGTTGGCGAACGAAAAATCATCAACACGGAAACCGATGCCAAAGGTTTTGAAAAATTGCACTTGAGCGATAAATACGACTGGTTGACGTTTGCGCAGTTGAACGAAAAAGTTGCCAACGTCTCCTCGGGTTTAATCAACACGTGTGGGTTGAAACCGAAAGATAAGGTGATCATCTACGCGGACACAAAGGCGGATTGGATGATCACCGCGCAGGCGTGCTTTCGCACGAACGCTTCTGTTGTGACTATTTACGCCACGTTAGGCGCGGAAGGCGTCGAACATGGTATCAACGAAACTTCGGCTTCAATCATCGTGTGCGACGGGAAGTTATTAAAAACTGTTCAAGCCGTCGCATCGAAGTGTCCGTCCATTAAGCACATCGTGTGCATCGGTACGGATCAGCAGGAACATATCTCGTCCTCAAAGTTGCCGAAATCCATCAAGGCGCACGCCTTGTCGGACATCCAAGACTCCGGGTCCAAGAAGAGATGCGACCCGGTTCCCCCTAAATCGACAGACACGGCCGTCATCATGTACACGTCGGGTACGACAGGAGCACCAAAAGGTGTCGTCTTGGCGCACTCGAACGTGTTGGCCTCCATGGCTGGTTTGAACGATTCCGCGGATTTGACAAACCAAGACGTCTACTTGGCGTACTTGCCCTTGGCACACATCATGGAAATGGCGGCTGAATGCCTCATGATGGCCCTTGGTGCTGCTATTGGTTATGGGTCGCCACAGACACTAACCGATACGGGTTTGAAACTCGCTCCCGGCTCCCGAGGTGACGCGCCGACTTTACAACCAACCTTTATGGTTTTTGCGCCGGCTGTTTTGGACAGAGTGCGCCAAGCGGTTCAAGCCAAATTTGCCGCGGCGAGTCCATTACTTAAGAAACTTGTCGGTGCCGGGTTAGCCGCTGGAGAAAGAGAGTTTCACGCCGGAAGAATTGGATCCACGGCGTTCTTCAACGCTTTGATTTTCAAAAAGGTACAAAAACTGATTGGCGGAAAAGTCCGTCAAATGGTTTCCGGATCCGCTCCTTTATCCCGCGAGACGCACATTTTCATGCAAACGTGCTTCCGTTGCCCAGTACTTCAAGGTTACGGTTTGACCGAAACCGCATCGTGTGGCACCATTTGCACGCCAGGTGATTTTTCCGCGTCAGTCGGTGGTGTTTTAACTTCCACGAAGATCATCTTGAAGGACTGGGAGGAAGGAAACTACTCGACCAAAGATGAGAACGATGCCAGCATTGGTTTACCAAGAGGCGAGATTCTCATCGGTGGCCCGGTTGTCTGCCAGGGCTACTACGTGCCGAGCGATAAGCCAAACGCAGAGTTGCAGAAGAAGAACGAAACAGAGTTTTCGCTCATCGACGGTGTTCGATATTTCCACACAGGAGATATCGGTCAGTTCACGAAGAAAGGTCAGTTGCAAATCATCGATCGCAAGAAAGATTTGGTGAAGTTACAATTCGGCGAGTACGTCGCGCTCAGTAAAGTTGAAAACGTATTGAAGCAGTGCCCTTACGTCGCTTCTGCGATGTGCTACGCGTTATCGAGCAAGTCGCACGTGATTGCTTTGGTGGTTGTGAATGAAGCTCCAGTGAAGAAGTTTGCGGAGAGCAACGGAATTTCCGGCTCTATCGATTCGATGATCAAAGATCCAAAGGTCGTCGCCGAAGTTACGTCTGCGGTACAAGCCGTGTGCAAGGGGAAGTTGGCCAAGTTTGAAATCCCATCGAAGCTCGCGCTCGATGCGGAACCGTGGACTCCGGACAATGACATGGTCACCGCGGCGTTCAAGTTGAAGCGTCAAAATCTCGTGAAGAAGTACAAGAAGGCCCTTGATGCTGCGTATGCGTAAGAAAGGTCGGGACGAAAGTTATATGCGGAAGCGTTTACTGTCAAGTTGTTACATATTATATAAAAGTTAAAAACATAATATATTATTCTTACAAAGCGGCTTCGCCTTATTTAACTATCTATCTGCGTTGTTATATTTTAAGAGCAAAAGACGGGCGATGAAAAATTTCTTCAACATCTGAGCCGTTTCCTCTTCTCTTTTTTTTCATATATGATCTAAAACTTCTTGATGAAAGGTCTAGAAGCTCCAGCTTCTTCGTCACCTAAGTCGCTACTGTTCGCTGAACCACCCTCCTTATCGTTGGTATCAAATCTATTGTCCTCTTTAATCTTCTCAACGGCATTCTTCGCCATCTCTCTGTACTTTTTGCGGAACTTCGGGTAGAAGCAGAAGAACAACAACTTGAACGAGTCGCGCGGTTCGCCAAATAACTTCATACCGTACGCCAATACAACAATAATTAACACCATACCGAACGCGAAACCAACGCTATCGCTCGGCGACAAGAAGTAACCTTCGTCGTTCACATTCTCGATGCCGTTGTAAATGATTTGAGCTAAGTTCAACGGTGGTGGCGGCGGCGGCGCCAACGGCTTTCTCTCCACATAACCCAATCGATTGAACCTGAAACTCACCGGATAACCAAGGGCGCTTGCCATTGATTTACTCAAATCGTACGTTCGAATAGATTGTTGCGTGACCGCAGACGACTCATCGTATTCCCCAGAGTAGAAGAAATTGTCGTGATAAATGGTCATCTTCTGGTTCATAGAGATTTTTTCTGGTACGCCGGCGCCAGTGTCGATGACGAACACCTGGCCATACGTGCATATGCACTGAGCCTCTTCTACTCCACTCGCCGTGCAAGTTTCTATGCACTCTTGATCTTTCTCAGTTGAGGCTGGTAAAGTGTTCACCCATTGCTGAACAGCTAAATGAAAAGCGCGCGCTTGCGACAACGTCTTGGCCTTCGCACTGAACTTCCTTCCAATAGAGTTTTCGGCGCCCAACCACCCGAACCTAATGGTATACAAGCCTGGGACAGAAGTGAGTTTGTCTCGCAATCTCTGAAGTTCTGTGGCCGTAAACGGATACAGCCGAGCCGCAATAAAGCCCATTTCGAAGGATTGATCCTTCGACTCCAACTCGATGGAAGTATACCTTGCTCGACCTCCAGCTCGTACCGGAGCTGAATTTCCCTGCGTGGATTTGACATCCGCAAGCGCATCAATAGCAGCTTTGACTTGATTCTTGACTGAACTGGTCGGTAAAGAGACATAAATGTTGCAATACATAGCAGCCTCAGACGGCGGCGGCATGCCAGGCGGCGGCAACGGCGGCGGTGGCGGCGATGGGGACGCTGGTGGTGGCGACGGTGGCGACGGCGGCGGCGGCGATGGCGGAGGGAAAGGTGAAAGTGGCGGCGGCGATGGAGCCGCGGGCGGTGGCGACGGTGGCGATGGCGGTGGGGGAGGAGGACTTGGCGGCGGCGGCGATGGCGGCGGCGGATTCCTTGACGGTAGCGGCGGCGGCGGCGGTGCCACCCACCCCGGTGGTTTGTTCGGTGGAGGCGGTGAATTCGGTGGCGGCGACGGGAAGGAAGGTGGTGGAGATGGAGGAGACATCGGCCAGGACTTACAGTCGGTTTGCACGTATTTCTGTTCGCCCACATATGGGAGGACGGCGTCAACGACTTGCTGCTCCAATGCTGGCGTGAAACCATCCGGATAATAGAACGTCGCGTAGACAAACTCACCTCTCGGGTCGGCTTCAACCACTGGCTCATACACGCCCCACGTATCGTGCGTGCTTACGCCAGTTGTGCAATCAGTCACCGTATCGATCGGTCCGACGTCGCCGATATTTCCCGGCGTGGTCAACTTGGTAACGAGAGACCCCGAATCGCAAGCGACGTGAATCGCTTCCTTTGCGAGAGTCACGAAGCTCTTCTCCGGGTGCCTCAAGGAAACAGATACCGAGCGAACGCCATCATCCGGCGCGGCTTCCCGATCTTCCTGGGTCAGATCAGCGTCGCAAACAGCGCCCGGCACTCTCTCGCAGCTGTACGGCTCTTGGTGAAACAAAACTTCAACCGCAACGCCGGCGTACGTGTTTGCACCAGTTTCATCCACAATGCCCGTGACAGATACCGAGTTCGCGATGTCCTGCATCGCTCTGAGAATACCTGGGTAAAGGTCAGTCACGGTCGCTGTGGACGTCAAGCTGAACGTCCCAACAAACTGAGACGCCGTTTGTAACGGATCACCGCGCATGAGCGGCTGCGCAGACGATTCGTTCTTCACCGCACCGATCGCGTTGGCAACAATAGCAATCGAATCCCTGTTGTGTTGTTGGCCTATTCCCGACATGGTCGAGCCCATGTCGTGCTTGTATTGTAACCCGTACGGGAACACGTTGAACATACCTTGCAGGGACGAATAAAACTCGAGCATTGGGTTCACGAATCGTTCCAACACCACCGGCGGCGGTGACAGGTTCCATGGCGGTGGCGTCCCCGGTTCCGGGTGTGGCGGTGGTGGTGCTGGTACCGGTGGCGGTGGCGAGGGGGCAGGCGGCGCTTTCGGAGTCGGCGGTGGCGGCGACGGCGAGTACACCGACCTCGAAATGGCAATCTTGTAGCCGTCGTCGCACTCCGTTTTCTCTCCGGCGACTAAATACCACGTCCATCCAACTTCAACGCTCAATTCAAGCGCTCCGAACGGTTGTGTCGTCGTATAATCGACAAGCTTTTCCGCGCCACTCAAGGATGTTAACTGCGCACCCGTCAAGCACGTCGAATCGAGAAAACCAGTCGTTTGTGGTACGTATCCCGCTTCCACTTTCTTCAAAATCCTGTTTCGCGAAAAAAGAAAAGAAAGAAGATGAGGTCAGTTTCTCTACTGCGCGTTACGTGCTATGAAACACGACACCGTTAACGATCGCAAAGACAAAAGAATGAATGCGTTGAACGTAGAAGAAGAAGAAGAAGAAGAAGAAGAAACTTCTTTTCATTTCACAAAATGCGATTGAGAGAAAAAACGCTTTGGATTTTTTGAAAAAGAATAGAGAGACCCCCCCCCGCGCGCCGCTCTTCTTTTGAGGAGGGGCTTTGATCTACGGCCAAAATAATTTGAACCGACAGATTCTCTCTTTCTTTTCTATCGCGCGATCGACGTCGTTTGTTTCGCTCTCTCTTTCTCGGATGAGAGCGTTGTCTCTGTTACTATTAAACGTACCAAATGTCGCTGGAGAGAACGTTCCAGTTCAAAGTGATCGTGCTCACTTCTTCGTCGATGAAATCGACAAAGATTTCCGTGGAATCAGCCGATTGGTCTACGTGTGGCACCCAAAAAATCTTCCTGGGCGTCTTCTCCGCAGTCGCGAAAAGAACGGAGAAGAACGCGAAGACTATCGCGAGGAGGATCTTCAATGCATCTGATCTCTTCTCCGTCATCATCATCATCTCTGCTACTCCTTGCTCACTTTTGACGACGGGAACGAAAGGAAAGAAGAGGAGGATTCAAACACAAAAGGAGAGGTTTGGAAAGACCGGAAAGAGGAAAGAAGAAGAAGACGATGTGATCGTTGATTTTTTTCTTCGTCGAAGAATTTAAAACCAAGTCTTTTTCCTCCTTAACCTTCTGTATTCCGTTCAATCGCACTCGCGTTCGCTTCTTCGATCTCTTCTCTTTCTTTTCGATCGGTGAAAGAGTCTTTCTTATAGCGTTTAAATCCGCGTTTTATGTGAAGATGATTCAAAAGAACAAAAGAATTTTATACGGCGCTTCGATGTAATCCGTTTGCAAAGGGGGGGTGACGATTGATTGGAAAAACGTGCGAAGGAGAAGCTTCTGGCCAATTTTTTTTTGGATACCCTAAATTGAATGTCTGTATGAGATTGGAGTCAACAAAAGAAACTTTACTACACTCTGCTATTCCTCTCTTACTCCTCACCACTTCGAGAAGATACGATGTATTCACACAAAGCGGCGTCAAAGACAGCCATCGATCGATTAGAACGATCTATTGAAGTGATGGGTACGATGCCTGAGCAAATAGCCGAGGCACACGTTCGATTTATGGGGTACGATTTACCCGACAATTGCTCGGCTGCGGTGAAACGAGGGAGGCTGTTGAAACTCCTTTCCGATGAGGTTTTGCGCGAGGCGAAACGGGCGGAAAGGGAAGAATTTACGACACAGGCAAAGGCTCAAAATTTTGGTGATGGAAACGATGATGACGATGATGATGAGAACACGAAGAACGTGTCATCTTCACGTCGGCAACAAAACGACAATGTGTCGTCGTCGTCGATTTCTTCGAATAGACGAATATGCGACGACGCAGGCGACAACAACTCCACGGAGACGAAAATAGTGAACGGAGGAGGACGATATAATAACAACAACGAAGGCTCCGATAGTGATTCAGATTCCTCGGTACAAGGCACGGAGCGTGCGGCACCACCACCTCGTTCACTGTCGCCCCCTCCGCCGCGAGTCGACGAGCGCGAGGCGAATGCTGCGAGTACGAATACGTATGCAGATTCGGAATCAGAAGCATCAGAAGAAGATCCGGACAACTATTACGGCAAAGCGGCACTCGAGCCGGAAGCACCACCGGGATCGAATCCGTTCGCTACGATAACTTCGGAGAAACAAAAGGAGATGGAAAAAGAAGCGTTGCAACAAATCGAAGAGGCTAAAAAAATGATGGCAGCATTGAAATTCAACGTCAGCAAAAACGATAATAGTAATACCAATAGTAGCGACGACGAGGACGACGAGGACGACAACGACGACAACGATAGCATCGACAACATTAGCAACAACGACAATAATAAAAATGACGACGAGAACATCCCCAATGGGGATCTCCTCGCGGGTGAAAGTTTCGCTCAGCGCCAAAATTCCAAGTTCAAAAATGTTTCCTTTCCGCCGCTTCCAATCGAAGACGACGTGCGTTCCATTCGCTCAGATGCGGTTTCCTCCAGAGGCGGAGATGACGTGGGTAGTGTGAAAGACTTTGGTGGTTCTGAATACGGTGGTTCTATTTACTCCGTCGCCGCAACAATGGGTTCTAACCAAAACGAACAAGAGGATGACGAAAAGTTGTTGGACCAACTCGTCGAAGAAGCGGAAGTAGAGAGGATTTTGAGAGGAAGAATCGACGAGGAGGAAGGCGACGGTAACATCATCGACGATAATTCGGAAGGGAAAGAAAACGAAGTTCCGCTATCTCTTTAGTAAGAAGAAAGAGAGAGAAAGACTGAGAGAGAGATAACAAGGTGGGAGCTGTTTTTATTTTCCACATAAAAAGGCGCAAAAGAGAGAGATTTATCCAATTTGCTCTCCCTCTCCTTGCTTCAAACGCGTGCTGCTGCTATACTAGTAAATACAATCGAACACATTCGAACGAGAGATACCTTATTCGTTCACAATCGTCATCATTATCATCATTCGTCGAGCGTTGACTTCGAATCACAACTCGTTCGCCGGGTGTTGTTCGAGAAACTTTCACATTGCAAAAGCGTCGTCGTCATCGAATTTTTCGTCGACGTTCGTTACTACTACCACTGCTACTACTAATCAACGACGTTCTCCATCAATCGCGCGTGTAAGAAGACAAACGATATCATCTGGTCAAACATCATCATCATTTACAACCATGGGCAATGAAGCGACGACCTCAATCGTCTGGTTTCGCAAAGGTTTGCGCATTCACGACAATCCGGCGTTGTCTGAAGCTTTGATAGATGCGAAAAATTTCGGCGGCGGCGACGAGAGCAAAAAAGTTTTGCCACTGTTCATCTTAGATCCGTGGTTTTGCAACGAGAAGAGCGTTGGAGCGAACAGAATGAACTTTTTATTGCAATCGCTGACAAACTTGAACGAGAATCTGGGATCCTTATTGTCGATTGAGAATGTGAACGACGCGAACAATTGCTTAACAGTTGTCCAAGGAAAGCCGAAAGATGTGTTGCCGAACGTCATCAAGAAGTTTAACGTTTCCTCCATATACTTCGAAAAGGAACAAGTGGAACCGTTCGGTAAGCAACGCGACGAAGAAATAATCGAAATGTGCAAGAAACTCAACGTGGATGTGAACACGTACGCGTCGCACACTTTGTATGACCAGGAATTTTTGCTGAGTAAGGCTTCGGCGAAAGGCATTCCTCCGAGCACGATGGGCGCTTTTCAGAAAGTACTCGCAAACGTCGGCGAGCCACCAAGTCCAGTGCCGGAGCCGCCGAAGAATTCCCTGCGAGTGATAGCAAACGCAGGAGATGCTCTTTCGAAGGAGTTCAAATACGCGAACGGTATACCGACCCTGGAGGATTTGGGATACAAGGCGAAGAGTCTTTCGTTCAAAGGTGGTAAAGGCGGCGAAACTGAAGGATTGCGACGAATGCGCGGCGCCCTGTGCAGAGGCGGAGACGGATACAAATACGTGCAAGAGTTTGATAAGCCACAGTCGTCGCCGTGTCAGTTGTTCGCAAAAGAGAAGGGCAGCGGAAAAGCGTTGAATCCGTTTGAAATGGCGAAGAAAGCTTCTTCTTCTTCTTCTCCAAAAGAAGAGTCGTTGTTGTGGCCTTCGACGACGGCACTTTCGCCGCATCTTAAGTTTGGTACTGTTTCGGTACGACAGTTTTATTTTGAGTTGCAAGATATCTTGAAGAACGAGCTGAAAGGAAAACACACGAATCCTCCGACGAGTTTGATGGGCCAGATTTTATGGCGCGAATTTTATTATGTCAACGCGTGCGGTACCCCGAATTACGATAAAATGGTCGGTAACAGAATATGCAAACAAATCAAATGGAAGCACGATCCAGAAAATCTCGCCAAGTGGGAAAACGCGCAAACCGGGTTCCCTTGGATCGATGCTGCGATGACGCAGTTGAAAGAAGAAGGCTGGATGCATCATCTGGCCAGACATGCCGTGGCGTGTTTTTTGACGCGAGGAGACTTGTTCATTTCATGGGAGGAAGGCGCCCGGGTCTTCGATAGAGACCTGGTTGACGCAGACTGGGCTTTAAACAACGGAAACTGGATGTGGTTATCGGCCTCCTCGTTCTTTTATCAATACTTTCGCGTTTACGGCCCACATTCATTCGCCAAGAAATACGATAAAGAAGGAGCGTACGTGAAACATTTCTTGCCGGTGCTCAAGGACATGCCTTCAAAATACGTTTACGAACCTTGGACGGCACCTTTGGAAGTTCAAAAAAAAGCTGGATGCATTGTCGGCGTGGATTACCCGAAACCGATGGTTGACCACGCCATAGCTTCGAAACAGTGCATGGCTTGGATGAATGAAGCGTACGCGGCTGGGAAAGAAAAGAAATCTGGGGGAGAAGAAAAGAGTAACAAGAAAGCGAAAACGAAATAGTATGTATCTCAGGAACCTGGTATCTAAGTACCAGTACCTACTTAGTTACCAAGGGTACCTACAAGTACAAAGCATAGCAATAACATATCATAGCAATAACAAAAACACTATCATTAGATGTAGACATCAAACTCTTCACCGACGAGCGCTTCCGACCAAGTCCAAAGATCTTCAGCTTCCTCCGTGTTCATGCTCTCTTTACTGGTCGACGCCTCATGGAAAATGTGACCGGTATCTCCTCCAAGGTCATTGTTGTAATATACTCCCGTTTTATTTTCCAACTCTGGATCTAACGCCATTTTAATTAAACAATCTCCACCGCCCGATACAGTTTCCGCAACATGAAGTAAATCGTTCGCTGCGAAATCGAAAACTTTAGTAAACACGGGGTTTTGGTGTTGGAAAAAATTTGAGCGGGTGATTAAGCCCGGGCCGAACGAAACGACGTTTATTTGCGAGTTGGCTAACCTTAATCGTCGGTTCAACTCGTTTGCGAACAGAATGTTCGCGAGTTTACTGTCCTTATACGCCTTGTCGGCGTCGAACTCAGAACCATCCATCAACTCGAATTCCGCCCCATCTTCTTTAATGCCATCAAAATTCCCTAAGCCGGCGCCTCTCCCAACCTTTCCTCCCGGAGATTCCGGATCGTGGACTTCGGAAGCCGTGATAACAATTCGTGGTTTTAACGTCGAGGAACTCGCCGCACTTTCAACATTTTTCAACAACAAGTTTGTTAAATAGAAATGACCCAAATGGTCCGTACCCATGCTCACCTCGAACCCGTCCTTTGTTCTGTTCACCTCTTTACTCCCCGCGTATTGAACGCCCGCGTTCAAGCATAGAATATCAATCGGTTCATCTCCTAAAGACGTCGCGAACGTCTTGATAGATTCCAAATCCGCGAGGTCACACTCAGCCGGCACCAACAAGGAAGGATCGTTCACTCGTCCGCCTTCTGCTGCAATCGCGTCTAATATTTCATATTTCGCTTCATTTGCTTTTGCCATCGTGCGGCAGGCTAAAATCACCTGCAAGTTGTTCGTCTTTGCAAACTTTGTCGCGGCGTCTAATCCAATACCGTGGTTACAACCGGTGATTACAACCGTACGAATATCGCGCATGACAATAACAGGTTCTTCTTCTTTCTCCGCAGTTGCCACTTCTTCCTCTTCTACTACTACTACTTCATCATCCGCTCGCGCTTGTTCTCGTTGAAAAGTCAAAAACGACATCGCGGCAGTCAACGTTAACATCTCTCGCTTTGTCTTGACGCATTCGTTGTTGTTGTTATTATTGGTCGCTGCTGCTACTGCTGCTGCTCTTCTCGGTCTTCTTCTTCTTCCAACCGGTGGATTATGCGGCGACAGTTGCACGCGACGTTGAACAGAAGAGACGACCGATGACGTGATTCTCGTTGTCATCCATGTCGTTGTCGTTGTCGTTGTTGATGATGGTGCGTACATATTATGCGATTTTGACGAGATATTCTGTCTGTGGATAAAACGGATACGACGAAAATATCTCTTTTAATTTTACTATCACTCATTTCACTCGCCTGCAAAACCGATTACGTCATTCTCTTTTCTAACAAACACACACGAACGAAAAAGCAATGGCTGCCAACTTGTTACGAAGCACTTTCACGTTAAACGCAGTAAGAATGGGCAACGCTCCTTCCTCCTCCTCATCGTCGTCGTCATCATCCGGTAGAAGAAAACACTCCTCTTCCTCCTCCTTCAAAGCGGGCATCATCGAATGGGCGAACGGGTTAGGAGGAAAAGAAGATTCCGACGGGTGTAAAGGAGCCGACGCACCTGCGGGGAGTACATATCCAATCATGGCGGATGAATCCATCATGTCTAAAAAAGCACACGGAACGTCAGACTCTCCCGTTCAGAAAGAGTTGCGTTGGAACTGTGATTACGAAACCGCTGATAGAATCTGTAACTTCAATCGTCATTACGCGGAATATGCGGGATATTTCCTTTCGACGTCCTTCTTGAAAGAAGTCGATCGGACGAAAGAGACGACGTATTATGACTCCGTCACTGGGAAGCCGTTGTTCGTGGCACCGAGAGGCAGAACTTTTGAGGAGTTTGAGTCGGAATCTCGTGCCCACGGTTGGCCCTCTTTTCGCGATGAAGAAGTTGTTTGGGACAACGTTCGCTGCGTCCCTGGCGGCGAAGCCGTAAGTACTACGGGCACGCATTTAGGCCATAATCTCCCAGACAGAAAGGGTAATCGATACTGCATAAATCTTGTTTCAGTTGCGGCGATGCCATCGAAGTAATTCAATAGTATATTTGTGTGTATCAAAAATCGCAAGAAAAAGAACTACTCTTACTCATAAACGCGGAAAAACAGCTCTCTCTCTATTTCTCAAAAGGTACCTCTCAAAAGAGACTCGTCGAAAGCGCAGCCTTTCGATCTCGCAAACTCGAAACATTCCATGTGACCATTTTTGTACGCGGAATTACACACGTTTGCGTCCCACGCGAACTCATTTTCATGAAGATATTTTAGACATTGGAGATGCCCATTTGCAGCGGCAAGAGTACACGCTACTTCTTGGTCGACATCCTCCCATTCGGATTCGGAGTGTTCTTTCAAGTATTTCAATCCTTCGAGGAATCCAATTTCAGCCGCTTCCTCGACGATACTTTGCCAACCGCAAAACAATTCAACTTCCATCGTTTCGTGCACGTACTCCAGAAGGTCAATATTTTGCGAAAGAACGGTATTTATTGCCAACTGCTCGTCTTGATAAGGACACTCTTCTTCGTGGCAAAATCTTACGCATTCGATATGACCGTTAAGAGCGGCGAGTTCTATCGGTCTGTCACTCGGCTCGAAATCCTCGTCCTCGTGCCATTCACCGCAACTTTCACAAAAATATTCCCCTTCGTGAGGTTCCGTCCAGCGACAGCCGCGTTCTTTTCTCGCGTACACGAGGCACTCGAGATGACCTCTTTCAGCGGCTTGCTCTAGAGTTCTTTCGTCCAGCGAAAGCCTCTTCGCACCCACCAACCACTTCAAAATATCGAGTCTTCCGGTGGCGGCAACTTCTGAACAAACGTATTGTTCGCTTGGTGCATTGCAATCGTACTTTGAAATGCGATCCATGGCGTATCGTAAAGTCGAAATAGAAGTAAAATCAGAGATTCTCGACTTCTTCTTTGTTTTCCTACGGGCTCGGTGAATAGCTTCTTTCGTCTCTCTCGAAACCAGGTTTAAAAACTTGACGTCAACATCGTTAAGCTTTGGAAGCAGATGTGCGCGAAAAACATCGCTTTGGTGCGTAAAAACTTGCGTAAGAGTGCTGGCACCTCGTTCCATCATAGTTCCGCTCCTCGTCTTTGGTTTTTGAACGCGTATTATTTTCACCTCTTTTCTTTCCTTGTTGTTGTTGTTGTTGTTGTTTTTAAGAACGGCCCAAAGTACGAACAGGAGCGCGAAAAACGAAAACAGAAGTATGTCCTTCTCCGTTTGCAACTTTGCGATGACCGTGGACTGTGACTGTTGCTTCTCGCCCATTGTCCAGAAGAAAGAGCGCGTGTTGACACGAGGAACAACCGGCGTTGTGTATCTTTTTTATAATTTTGTGCGTTTTTTTTGCAAAGTGCGCAGATTTTTTCGCTTTTTCTCTTACAAAAGAGAGACTGCTTTAAAACACACATCGTCACAACTACTGCTCTACTACTTTAACAATAATGACTCCAGAAGTACTTCTCGAAGTTTTTCGGATTTCCTGGGCGAAAGAAACGGCGAAAAAGAAACGGGAGAAGCGATTACTCGAAGGAGGAATACCCGCAGAGAAAATACGAGGAGACGACGACGACGAAGAAGAAGAAGAAGAAGAAAATGGAGATTCAGATTCAGAAGAAATGAACATCACGGACGAAGCGTTGATCGCGTCGAACGCGGTGATGAATTCGTTTTTGAGAGAAGTCGTGCACAGAGCTGCCGCAGCTGCGGAGGAGGACGGGGATAGCTCGGTGACTGGAGTTCATTTGGAACGAATATTACCTCAGTTGCTTTTAGATTTCACTTCGTGAGCGATGAGAAGCTTTTGAGGCATGGAAGTAGGACATAGAAGTAGTTGTAGGTAGAAAGCAAAATAGTAATGCAAAGATTGGATATTTATAAACATATGAAAGCAATGATGAATGCGTGTGTGTGTGTATTTCTCTTTCTTTTTCTCTCTCTATTGTACAACGTGTGGGTTGGTGAAATGTTTTCTCGTAAAATCCAACTTTTTAAATCCAATCGCCTTCTTGTAACTTCAACGGCAAATAGACCTCGGATAAATACTGAAACCCGTAACTACTCAGCGCCTGAATTTCCGCCTTGGTTTTCGTTTTCAACATAATTTCAACCTCTTTCACCCAGTCCGGGTTCTGTTGGATGAAATCTTCTTTCAGCATGTGATTGCCCGTTTCGATATCCTTCGCGGTCATTTCCAATCGACACTGCTCGGGGATTTTAAACTTATCTAAATCGCTCGGACGAACGCCCAACCACTTAATATCCGGAGTGGTTAAATTCGCAGAGTCAAACGCCATGTTCTTAGAACCTTGCATGTATACAGAAATGATTTTCAATCCGTACGGATCCGCGTCCACCAACGCCAACACCGGCAACTTCAATTCTCTCTTCACTTTGGAAAGAAACAAACGCGTTGCCACGTCCGGTTGACCTTTCGCCGTAATTATAATGCACGGATACTTGTTGTAAAACCTATCCTCGGCCAATCGCATGAACGCGGCATCTTTCTCCACCAACAAAACAAACTTCGCGTCCGTTCGTAACTCCGTCACTTTATCGACGTTGGACGGAATCGCTTTACCGCCGACGCCCATTTTCGTGCAATCAATATCGTCGCCGTCCTCTTTATACCTCAATCTCCCAACTACCACGCCTTTCTCCGACGCCACCACGTGCAAAGAATTTCTCGTGCACCCTAACAAACACGAAATGTCGTCTAAGACCGCATCCGAATCTTTCTGGTCTTTGAACAACTTCACGTCCGTATAAAACAAGTCTCTCTTCGTCACGTGGATGCCTTTACTCAACACTCCGTGGACTAACTGCATAACTCGCGTCAAAATTGTCACCTTCCTGACTGAACTCATGTTCGTAAATGCCGCGGATGTGCTCTTATTCTTCAAAACGATTCTATTCAACTGGTCGATGTATACCTGGTCGTTTTGGCCTCTCGAAGGGAGTTGATAGGCGAACCCGTTCCCATCCATAATCGATTTCGCCACCGCTAACATCAATTGCTCAATCGCGGCCGCAATTTCCGTCTCTGGCCTATCCAAAACTTCTCTGTATAAATCCTCCATGTTCAAATCTTTCAGAGTCTTCCTCCGACTCGGCCGCGACTTGACAATCGCTTCCAACTTTTGTACTTTTTTCAAAACATTTTCCACGGAACCGTCTCGGCCTTTCTGTCCATCTTTCAGTTTCTTCAGAGCAAAGTTTACGCCTTCGTCCGGGAGGACTTTCTGTTTCTTGCTTTTATTGCTCATCATGGATGATTGATTCTATCGTTCCTCTTCGTATTCCTTCTTCTTCTTCTTCTTATTTTTAAAGGAACAGCAGCAACAAGGGAGGAGGAGGAGGACGAAGAGGAGACACTGAATGTGTATTCTAAATTATGTGGTGATTTTGAAATTTCCCTTCTTATTGATGAACCACAGAAGAGTATGGTCTCATAATCATATCTTCTTCACTTCCCAACACTCATCTCTTCCTCTTTTCTTTCACGCAAAGAAGAACACAAACGACGACGACAACAACAACAACAACAACAACAAACATGCTCTCCTCGTCATCGTCCTTAAACTCATCTTCTCTTTCTCGCGTTGGTGCTTTAACCTCCAGCAGCAGTCTCGCTCATGGTTGTCGTCAGATGATGATGATGACGAGCAGAAATACTTGTACGCCGACAAGAAAACAAAAAACTCGTTTCGCGATTAAAGCGCAATGGCCGGACGCTGTGTACATATCCAATGTCATCGAACAGTTCCCCGAGAAAGGAATAGCCTCTGTTGAGGAGGGCAGATGTTTGTGGGACGATGGGTACGACGTGTTAGACGTGAGAGATTTGGATGAAATCGATGCGAACGAAAAGTGTCCTAATCCACTGGGAGTCGATATCGCCGCGCAGCCGAACAAAGGGAACAGATTGAAAGTGATTCCACTCGTCAACGCGAAAAGAAAATACGATTTCGAGTTGAATGAAAAAGTATACGTACAAACTGGATTAAATCCTAACTTTTCCAGCGAAGTGCAAAAGGCGTACCCGGACAAGAACAAGAAGTTGATGGTGGTGTGCTCCGATGGACGAACGAGGGCGATTAAAGCGTTGGAAACTTTGGACGAGTTAGGCTACCTCAACATCGTCGGAATCAAGGGCGGAGCAAATTTATGGAACCGAGAATGGGACGCTAAAATGAGACGTCGAAATCTTCCCGGTCAGTTCAAGCAAAACTTCTCGCACGCCGGCGACAGTCCTCAGTTGCACGGCACCGGTGGCCAGTTTCAGAAAGCGGACTCGCAGTCGTACAGCGACCCGCGAGATCCGGTGGAATGGATTTGCGAATAATTCCAAAACTGATCTGTGTTTTATGTTTTATGTTTATTTAATGTGTATGTTGCTCGTGTTGTAATGTGTATTAAAGTCTAAGCGTTGCTTGTTTGTGCAAAAGCTCCTTCTCTCTCTTCTCTCTCTCTTGAAGAAAACTCCAATCTTCATGGACAAAATTTTCTTCATTATCTCAGAATACTGACGACAACAAAATGTTACGCTTTTTAAGCACTTCACCGAAAACGACCACGCGCATTGGGAGAACGTCGTCGTCAAAATCTGCGTTCATAGGAAGAGCGATTATTTCTTCATCTTCTAGCAACGCTTCGTTGCGCGCTTCTTCTTCTTCTTCTTCTCGATTTTGTTTAGGGAAATGCTACACGTCGTTTTCGACTTCTAAAGCTGCGACAGTCGCCGCGACCACCAGGCGCTCCTTACTATCGAGCGCTTCTCCTTTCAGCGCCACTTCTTCGTTTGCATCGTTTCCTCGCTCGAACGCGGGTGAAACCGTGCACAGTAGCAACGAGAGCGGAAGAAGGAGGAAAAGGTACTCTATCCAAGCGAATGCAGGAACACCGAGAGAAGAGTGTATGGTCACCACCCCTATCTATTACGTCAACGACAAACCACACATAGGTCACGTGTACACCTCCACGGTGGCGGATATATACGCGAGATACAAACGATTACAAAACATGGACGTGTTTTTTCTCACAGGGACAGACGAGCACGGGTTAAAAGTGGAACAATCGGCCGAGAAGAGACAGATCCCGCCGCAAGCGTTGGCGGACGAGAACAGTCTGGTGTTTCAAGAGGTTATGAAAGCGAACGAGATTTCGTTCGATGATTTTATCAGAACGACGGACGAGAGACACACGACGCAAGTGCAAGCGTTTGTTGAAAAGCTGCTAAAGTCGGGAGACGTGTATTTAGGGAAATTCGAAGGATGGTACGATGAAGGACAAGAGGAGTATTACACCGAGACAAAAGCGAAGGAGTGTAATTACGAGTCGCCTATTTCCGGGAAACCGATGGTGCGAATGGAAGAGGAGAATTATTACTTCAAATTATCGAAATACGAAAGCAAGGTGAAAGAGTTATTAGCAACGAGCGATTCGTTTTTGACGCCAAAAGAAAGAAAGAATGAGTTGTTACAACGCGTGAACGACGGATTAAACGACGTGCCAATTTCGCGAACGAATTTTACGTGGGGTATACCCATGCCAGGAGACGAACAGCACGTCATTTACGTGTGGATCGATGCGTTGATGAATTACATCACGGCTATCGGTATGGCTAAAGATGGTGAAGCCAAACAAAAGTATTGGCCGGCGTCCATGCACGTCATGGCGAAGGAGATTTCGTGGTTTCACGCCGTCATTTGGCCGGCGGTTTTGATGGCGTTGGATTTGCCTCTTCCAATGAGAGTGCACGCGCATGGATTTTGGATTCGCGAAGGACGGAAAATGTCGAAATCGTTGGGTAACTTTGTCGATTTGACCGTTTTGAACAAGTTCTCAACCCACTACGGTTTAGATGGGTTTCGATACTACTTGGCGACGGAAGGTCCCATTGGAGCGCAAGACGCAAACTTTGCGTCTTCGAGAGTGCAAGAAGTATACGGTACGGATTTAGTCAACACGTTCGGTAACTCGACGTCCCGAACAACAGCGATGTGTGTGAAATACTTCGATGGAGTTTTGCCGGAAAAATCGGACGACACCTCGAAAATCTTCAAAGGGTACGATTGGAAATCGATATGCGAGAAAGAAGCCGCCGAGGCTGTTCGCGCGTACGAAAACTTGGAACTCAACAAGGCAACGCAAGCCGCGATGCGAATAATTACCAAAGTTGACTTGTTCATCACCGAAACCGAACCGTTTAGAATGGCGAAGGATCCAAACGAACAAGAAAATTTAGGCGCAGTGTTGTATCAATGTTTGGAAGCCTTACGCATCTCGGCGTGTATTTTAGAACCGATTTTACCAAATAAGATAAAGGAAATGCACGCTGGTTTGCCTTTGTATGCCAACGTAAGCGATTCTATGGGAAAGCGATTAGTATGGGGTGGATTGAAACCGGGAACGACCGTTTCCAAGCTCGCGCTTTTCCCTAGACTGGATCCTTTAGATGAAAACGGGGAAATTATGAAAGAAGAAGCGCAAGCTCCAGCGACGTCCAATAAGCCGGCCAAAAAGTCTAAAACCAAAGTTGAGAAGGTATACAGTCCCGAAACTCAAGCGAAGATAGATGCGCAAGGTGCCCTCATTCGATCCATGAAAGAATCGGGAAAGACGAACGACGATGCAGAAGTTGCAGAAGCGGTTAAAATTTTGAAGGAGTTGAAAGCGTAGGAATAAAAGACAACAACGCACGCGGAGCAAGAAACGATTAGAACGATTATTTAGCTTTATAGTACTCTTTATCAATGACATCAATCAATCCGTCGTATAGTAATTAGTGTTGGTTTATATGATCCTATACCCCATCGTTCGCTTATAGTTCAATTCTTCGTCGATGCGTAATCTATCGTGTTGCCAGTTTCCGGAGGAACCTCTTCTCGCTTCGTTGCTCGCTGGTTTACCAAACACTTGCGACAAAGAACACGTCGCGGGAGGATTCGGGAATATCATATCTGGATCCATTCGCGCTTGCGCTTTGAGCATGGGAATCAAGGACTCTTTGTGTGCCCACGGCGGAATCGGCTTCCCTCTTCGCTGGTCCTCAGAATCGCTATCGTCCGAATCATCTCTCATAGGGGACATTTCGTACGAACTCGGAAACTTCGAGTGCGATCTAGGAATGGATCGATCGTGGTAGTTGGTGTTATTTGCTAGACTCGACGGTGTTCCCCTCGGCGTTACATTGAAAGATTTGATTTTCGAAGGTGTCATCATTTGCTGCTGGTGTCTTCTCGAAGGTGTGATGTTACTCGCCGCTGCACCGCCCGCCAAGGCGTTTCTCGCGTTCTCCAAAAGCCTTTTACTCTTTTCCGTTACAGCGCGATCAGCGGTAGTTTCAACGACGTGCTGTTTTTGATGTTGCGAGCGTTGTTGTTGGTAACTATTATTCTTAACGAGCGAGGAGGACGGATGCATGTTGTGCGCAGGCTTTGTCGTCGTTCGCTGTTGTTGTTGCTGCTGCTTCTCGCGAAGACGCTCTCGCTCTTGCGCTTCTAAAATTGCACGCGCTCTTAAATTTTCTTCGTGCTGCGCGCTCAGTGCCATTTCTCTCTCTCTCTTAGCCAGCTCCATCTTCTCCATACGGAGACGTTTTTGCTCTCGTTCTTGGAGTTCGATTTCCTCACGCTGCTCTCGTTTCTTCTTCTCCGCTAACTCTCTTCTCTTTTGCTCTTCTAACTTTTGCCCCTCTCGCTCTCGTTGCATTTGCTTCTCTTTTTCTTCCATCCGCAATCTCTCGTTGTATTCCTCCGCGCGCTTCATTCGATCAGCTAATGCCCTTTGGTTTTCTTCGATCGCTGCTGCCGCGTGCTGCGTTGACGGCGCCGGTTGCACCGGCGCCAAGGAAGAGGGGATTTTACCAGACGCGACCTCCATTGCTTTCGCGAGCGCTTGCATCTTCTCCACCGTTGTCTTATTTTGTTGTTGTTGCTGCGGATGCTTCACTTGCGGTGCCGGTGCGTTGAGCCGCGCCGCGGCGGCGCTCTTCGTTTTCATGCTCGGTTTTGAAGAGGTACCGACTTTAAGAAACGCCATGCCTCTCGCTCTCGCCTTTTCGCGCTTCGCTTTTTCCTCCTCCTCGGTCGTCGGTCTATGCTGCTGCGGTTGTAGTGACGACGGTGGCAGCGGAGCAACGACTCTGTGCTGCAACTGTTGTTGCTGCTGCTGTTGCACCGGTCGCTTATTCTCCATGTTATTCTTTGTTGTGCTAAACGGAACATTATTTTTCATCGCCAATTTCTCCGGCGCGACCAAATCAGTCCCCTTTTTTGGTTCTTGTTCCCGTGCCGCTTGCGCATCCTCTTTTTGTCCCCCTGAAACCGGTACCGTCTTCTTCTCACCAACTACTCTGGACACTTCCGTGGAGCTCTTCATCGCTACTGTTGCCGTGACCGCCGTTTGACTGCTCCCTGCTTTGTCTCCTGCGGCAACGTCATTCTCGACATCTGTCTTTTTCTTCTTCGCGGAAAGGTGTTGTTCCCCCACGCCGGTCGCGCCGCTCACGAGACTCGCTTCCATCTTTTTCTTCTTCTTCTTCGACGAAGAAACAGGAGGGCCTGCTTTTCTCGACGCATCTGCGTCTTCTATATTCTTCTGTATTTCCGCCGCCGCAGCAGCTGGAGCAGTAGGAATAGAAGCTTTCTTCGTTTCTTCGTTCGACGCTTGTTGACTGCTCTCGTTGTTTTTTGGAAAAACCACAACGGTTGGTTGAGAAGATTTCCGTTTCTTCTTACTCAAAGTCGTCGCGCTAGCTGGCGGCTTCGCGTCTTCATCATCGATGACGATAACCTCGATGTTTTCTTTCTGTTTCTTTTTCTCCGGCGAGGTGGACAACGACGACGTAAACGACGATGATTTCCCTCTCTTCTTTGTCGTTGTTTCAACTAATCTCTTTTTCTTTTCCTCTCCTTCTTCTTGTTCGATGATGTTGTTCACGTTATTAGTAGTATTGGTCTTCTCCGTCAACAACATCCTCTCTCGAATCTCCTCCTTCCTTTCTAACAACCACGAGGAAACCAAGTTCGCTTTCTTTTGAATCGCTTGCGTTTCCTTCTCTTTCGTTCTCTCCAAGGCTTTCATGCCCGCTAAGAACGTTGCCGCCATTCTGTTGAAAGAAACAAGAGATTTTCACCACGAGCGAGGGGGGTACAACTCAAAGTAGAAGAAGAGCGTCAAAGTCTTTCTCTCTCTCTCTCTCTCTTTTTATTCTCTCTATTTATAATATCACCTCACTCTCTCTCTCTCTCCTCTCTCAGAGCTGTCTCTTTCTTCTCTGCGCTCTTTCTCTCTCTCTCTCTCTCTCTTAATCGCGCGCGCGCGTTTGTGATGAGAATGAGACCAACCAAAGAGTAGAATAATGAAGAAGAGAGACTCAACGACTCAAAAGGAAAACAAACAAACAAAATTTTGCTTTTGCTGTTTTTTTTTGCTTCTTTTTCTGTCTGCTTTTTTTCATTTTCAGAGTATTCATCAGCCACAACGAAGACAAGCCTCATCAAGGGGTTTTTAGAATAAGATTCTCGCACCACCACCACCACTAATATATAATAAACGACGACGATGTTATCGAGACGCGCGTTATCGTCCTCTTTAGCGAGCACGAGTTGTTGTTTACGCGGATGGATGAGCGTTGGGGGGTGTTTGAGTGCGAGTAGTAGTTTTTATCATAGGAACAACAATAGTATTTATTATAGCGTGGGGGATGCGCATCATCATCATCATCAACATCAACAACAAAACCAACACTTCTTCTCCTCGTCCGCTTCGCGTAATCGTCACGGCTTGGACGATTTCGTGGACAGTCCCCCCAAAAAAGGCGAGGACGGGAAACCGGATCCTGTCGAACCCATCGGTCGAGCGTGGGAGGCGAAGGAGTTGAGAATAAAATCGAACGAAGATTTGCACAAACTCTGGTACGTGTTGTTGAAAGAGAGGAACATGTTGAACACGGAGTCGCATTTATCGCGAGCGAGAAACGAGTTGTTTCGACATCCGACTCGGATTACGAAAGTGAAGAAAACGATGAGTCGAATTAAATTTGTGCTGACAGAACGAGCGATGAAAGAGTACGAGGTGGCGATGGAGCGAGCGATGCAAGCAGAGGAAGAGGAGACGCGGGCGCAGTTACAAGTCGAGGCGGAAACGAAGCTGAGAGAACGGAAAAGACAGATTAATACAGAGTAATACAGTTTGTGCTACAACACCTTCACGCCGTTGCATTCGACGCGAGCGACTAATATGCCTTCTTTTTTGTTATCCAAACCGCCTTTAACGATGAGTTTACCTCCTCTTTCGATTTGGAAAACGACGCTGGAACCGACGAAATGAATTTCGCGCTCAACGCCTACTCTGTTGGCGAAAACAAAAGCCCTTTTTCGAGGTCGTAGTATTCCTTCTTCTCCTTCTTTTTCCTGGTCTACGAACAGAGGAAGTAATCGATTAAACCAGTAATTCCACGTTTCCGTTCGGTCTGGAACGATTGCTTTCGTTTCCGCATCGTCGTCTGGATGCGCGTTTGTCCACGCGGAGGCGAACAAGATTAAAGAAGAACTCGCTTTCTCGATCGTCTTGGCAAACTCAAACGCACCCCACGGCGCTTCAAACTTGTACGGGTTAATATCCATGCATATACCAACCGTCGTTTTAATTCTGTATTCTTCTACTTTACTACTACTGCTCCTACTACTATTAGTATTACCAATACCTCTCGCTTTTAACACGAGTTCTAGGGACGTGAACCCACTCTCGATATCTTCGTCCGCCCACGTCTCGTCGATGCAATACAAGTGGTGCTTATTCGCTCTCAGAATCACGCGCCCTGCTTCATCGATAACTTGCACCGCGTTATAATACAATTTTCTTCCTGCATCGCGAATGCCTCTCACGTACCCAGCACTCGCGAGACAGTCAAACCTTTTCGCGACGGAGGATAAAAACTGCCTGGTCACAGCTTCCTCCTCCTCTTCGTCATCCCATTCGACGAAAGGTTCAATTTCCTCTCGAGAGTCAAACGTGTACCCGGTAAAACACATCTCCGGAAACTGGATGATGGACAAAGGCGCGACGACTGACGACGACGAGGACGATAATAACATACGTTCGTGCGCATCGAGCATTCTCAAGCACTTCTCGAAAGACTTTGTTCGGTCACCTAAATCAGTTACATCGAAAACAAAAGTTAGTTGAGAAATGTTTAAAGCGATGATAAAAGGTAAACGCACCGTGAGCGGGTTCAAACTGCACGCACGCGACTCTGAACTCGCACATTGAAACATCTTTATCATCATCATCATCATCATCTTTATCGTCATCATCATCCACGGCGTTGTTTGTCTCTTTCCTCGTCTCCTCCGTCGGAGGACAACCACCACTCATTTTAATAATAGAGTATCTTCTCAAAGACAACGAAGAAAGAGAAGCGTGTTAAAGTTTTTGTGGAAAAAAGGATCCGTGGTTTTGGTTCGTGTGAGATTTTAGAGAAAAAAATTAGTTTTCTTCGGCGGCGCCGTTTCTTCATTTATTCTCACAGACGAACAAGAAAGAGAAAAAGAGCTCTTAACTGATTAAACAACAGAAGAAGATTCGCATTTCATTCAAATTCTGTGGTAGTATTAGTCGTCGTAATCATCATCATCATCGCATAAAACATGATATCGGCTTTAGCGTGGGTCCCTCCCGGAGCGTCCTCGCAGACGCCGAAATTTACCGACATTCCCGAAAGCGCATTGAAAGAAACTCGAGAACGGATGAAACGAAGGACGGACGTGGAGGACGACAGCGACGACGACGACGACGACGACAAAAGCGAAGAGAAGGACGAGGAGAAAAAAGAAGAAGAAGACGACGATGACGATGAAGAAGGTATGGCGGACGAGCAAGAGATGAAAGACGCGTTGAATGATGATGACTCAGAAGAATCCGAATCAGACTCAGACGTGAAAGAGAAAAAAAATGAAAAGAAAAAAGCGATACGGAAAGCGCAAGCGGTCGCGAACGCCGCGAGAGGTATCACGGACGATTTAGCCGAGCTGGACATGGATAACTACGACAACGATGATTCATACGACGAAGATATTCAAGAGAGACAATTATTTGGAAAAATGAACTCGGAGTTTGAATCAAACCAAGACGACCCGTACGTGACGATTAAGGACTCGGACGACGACGAAGAGGAGGAAAATCCGGACGATTTCGGGATTTTAAAGAACGATTTAGTAGTGTTAGCGGCGAGAGCAGAGGAAGATGCGAGCCACTTAGAGGTTTGGGTGTATCAAGAGGCGATAACAAACGAGGAGACGCACGAGACCGAGGCGAATTTGTATGTGCATCACGACGTGATGTTACCGGCGTTTCCGTTGTGTTTAGCGTGGATGGATTGCTGCAAAGATACAGGCGCGAATAATCGAGGCTCGTATTGTGCTGTTGGGACGATGTATCCAGGGATTGAGATTTGGGATTTAGATTGCATCGACGCGGTGGAGCCGGCAGCGACTTTGGGCGGGTACGATACCGCGGATGTGAAGAAGAGTTCGAGCGGAGGAAAGAGTAAGCCTAAAGTAAAGAAAGAAGGGCACCAGGATGCAGTTTTAGGCATGTCATGGAATTCGCAGTTTCGAAACGTGTTAGCGTCGGCGAGTGCAGATAAAACGGTAAAGATATGGGACGTTTCGACGGAAACATGCACGGAAACCTTGACGAAACACACCTCCAAAGTGCAATGTTTGGAGTGGAATCCGGAGGAGAGAACGGTTCTCGTTTCGGGTGGTTTTGATAAGCATGCCAGAGTGTGCGACGTTCGAGCGCCGAAAGAGGCGAGCTTAGATTTCAACGTCGGCGCCGATTGCGAATCGGTGTGCTGGAGCGCGAGAAATCCACTCGAGTTTTTCGTTTCCAACGAGGATGGCGAAGTCGCCTGTTTTGATACGCGAATGGCGTCTTCAAATATTAATAGCGGTGGAAAGAAAAAGAGCAAAAAGTCGTCGTCGGGAACGTCTTCAGCCGAAAGATGGCGCATTAAAGCGCACGAAGAAGCAACAACGTCTGTTTCGTGTTGTCACGGCTCTCCAGGTGCGTTTTTAACGTCCAGTACGGACGGAACGCTGAAGTTGTGGGACGAAAACGTCGGATCGACGCCGAAGTTGCTCGCCGCGAATACGGCTGGTGTGGGTGCTGTGTTTTGCGCGGGTTTTTCTCCGCACTTGCCATATTTAGCTGCCGCTGCCGGGAGTGCCGGTGCGGTTTCTGTATGGGACGTTTTGAGCGAAGATGCGGTGAGACAGTCGCGCCACGGACCGCTGTTAGAGCGATATGAGGCACAATTCAATTAGATTTTTAAAGAATGATAAATCTTGCTATTTTAAAATCACTTATACTGCTGATACATTTTTTTTCTATTCTCACTACTATATTATATCACTTCTTCACTGCGGCGGCGTACTTTTCTTGGAGTACCTTCTCTTTCTCTCTTGCGGCTTCCGCGAGCTCCATCGCCTTCTCAACTCTTATCGGCGCCCCGAGACTTTCTTTTGCCTCGAGCAGTTCAAACGCGCGCAAGGTGTTCTTTTTACCCACTAACTCATCGTGTAAAGTCTTCAACTTTTTCGATAAAGCAACACTACGCGTGCGATAACCTTCGTGCAAAAGAGCAACTTTGCGCTCTAATTTCGCCGCCTTCTTAGATTCAGTACCCATGAGAGCATACAACGCTTGGTACTCTGCCTTTTTGGTACCGACATCTTTACCTCGCGCGGACTCGCGTATTTGTTCGCGGGTTTTGTGGAACAGTTCCGCAAAAGAATCCGGCATGTCGCCCGCTTCTGCAGCGAGCATTGCTTTCGCCTGTGCGAGTTGTTCGCTCGATAAACAATAAAAACTCGGATCGTCTTCCGGACGAATACCGTTCAGATCTCTTTTAATCAGTTCAATCATCTCGTCGTCGATTAGTTTCTGAGTCTCGTCTAAGTTTTTTCTCGTTTCCGCAACGACTGCGGAATACCCCTTTGAAACGTTCGGTTTGGGCAACTCGTTTCGACGTTGGTAAACTTGCGATCTTCGCTTCTCCATTTCATGTCTGACCATTTCTTCACGCTCACGAAGGCGTTCTCTGCGCTCAGCTTCGTCTTCTTCGATTTCAACAGGCGCGCGACGATGACCGCTCGCGTCGAATTCCATCGCATCGTCGTCCTCTAACTCGTCTAATTCATCGATGTTTGGAATTTGAACTTTGAACTCGTTCTTCGGTTTCGGCAAGGACGCGAAGCGCGACTTGATACCACTCGTAAGCGGGCGCCTATGATCCAATTGCTGGTTCGAACCCGCAGAATCACTCGGGCGCATAAACTCCGCCACGGCGTCGGGATCGTTAATTTGTAAATCGTCGCGCAAAGGCGTTTGACCAACGACACCGGTACCTGGGCGCTGCAAAGCGGGCGTACCGTGCACGACGTTCGTGTGGCCTCGCTGGTTCGTTCGTTGACCTCCTTGCAACGACGGCGTCGCGCCAGAGAAATCTTTACCGGCACCATCTGCAAATCCGCTCGGGGTTTCGCCGCCGTATAAAGTTGACCTTGTCGCCGTCATGGCGGCTAAATACCTCGCCTCTTCTAAAACCATTTCATCTCTCGATTTGCGTTGAATCATCGGCGTTTCTTGTCCGGGCAACTGGTTTGATGTCGTTATCCCCGTCGTATCGGGCGCGAAACCCATTTTACGTAACTTTGCGATGCGCTCCAACTCGGATTCCGACACCGACGGTTTCGGCAAGTTCAACTTCCCTCGAATCCTCCCGGCGGAGAAATTATCCAACTGCTTGTTCGATTCTTTCACCGCTTTCGGCACGTTTTTCTTCTTTGCAATCTCGTCCAACTTATCCATCGTCCGCATCTCTTCCTCTCTTTCTTTAATCATCTTCCCATCCAACTCGTGAATGGTTTTCGACTTGAACTTAGCATCTTGTATCATTTTTCTCTCCAATTGTTTCTCCTCCGAGACGTCGTACGGCCCTTTGGGCGCCAACTTCTCGAACGCAATTTCCGCGTTGTAATCGATACCAACGATGCGTTTGGTGTTTCTACCCCCCATGCCAGCCGCTTTCATTTCTCTATTCTTTTGTATGCTCGCCAATCGCCTGGCTTCGTCCAATCGTTTCTCCCTCGCTTTCCTCTTTGCTTTTTTCCCTTTCGTATTCGCCAACCTCGCGCGCGCTTCCGACAACATCTCTTTTTCGTCTTCGTCCATATCAATCGCATCTGGTCTCGCCGGTTTCGCTTCTGGATTTGGATCAATCTCCCCCGGCCTTAATCGTCTCGGATCGTCCATCGGATCGTACTCCTCGTCCTTCGACACCGCCGCGTCGAGCAACCTCTCGTACCGCTCCAAACACTGACTCGGTGTCCTCCCGACGATGGGCGCAATCGTGCGCCATTGCGTCGGCATTAACTTTGCCAAGTGCAAAAGTTTCTCGTCTTCTTCTCTCGTCCATTCTGTTTTCTTAATGGATGGATCGAGCCATTCGAACCATCTCGCTTTGCACTGTTTCGCCGACTTTCGGACGAGTAAAGAGGAAATTCTTGCCCATTGATTCTTCCCGTATTTCATCACCGCCGCTTTGAGGATCTCATCCTCGGTGTTTTTCCACACCCCGCCTTTAATCATGATCCTCATTTTGGATTATTGTTGTTGTTGTTGTTGTTGTCTTCTTCTCTTCTTCTTGTTACGTGGCAGCAGCACTATTCGTAGTAGTAGTATTAGTTTTTCAGTTTATGCTCTTCTTCTTCTTCTTCTTCTCACGCAATCAAAGATGTGTTGCTCTGTGTTGTTGTTTTTCTTTTGGCGGCTTCCTTCTTTTTCCTTTCTTCCTTTCTTCTTCAGTTCTTTTTCACACACACAAAAACATCCAAATTTATTAACGCAAAAACGCTCGCTTTTTTTTTCCTCACCTCCCCCCATCATCCTCATCCTCATCCTCATCCTCATCCTCATCCTCATCATTGAATGGTCGCGAACGCTTTATTTCAACCGACGACGTTACTGAGATTGGTGCTCTTGTACTTGCAACAGCGCGACGACGACGATGGTTCTGAGAATAACGACGATCAAACAGTCACGAAAGCTTTGGTTTCCGTGCTGAGCTCAAACTTTGCGTTTGTTCGATTTACGAACATATTCTGGGCGTATTTGGCAGCCACGGCGACTGTGTTTTCGAGATCGGTGGCGAAAACGAACGCGGTGGCGTCCGAGTGGAGCGTGTTAGACGGGTTGACGTTTGATATTGAGACCTTCGCGAGCAGAGGAACCGTAGCATCTGGCATCGGCGCGGGCCAAATATACGGTATCGGGTACGAGGTGACATCCTCGGCGGCGGCGGCGATTAATCAGGTATTCGAAGAACTAAACTTCGATTTTAGAAAGAAAAGAAGGCGAAGGAAATTACTTGGCGTTAATTTGAAAGAAGGCGCGTATGCTGCGAGCGCATCGAGAACGATGAACGCGACAAAGTTTGCCTCCGTGATTGAAAGAAAAAAGAGAGAAACAAGTACGAACAGTAGAAAATTGCTCTTTGATGATGATATTGTTGTAGAAGGAGATGACGAAGATGATGCCGAACGGACAATGATGCACGCTTTAGCGCCGATGTTTCTGAGCAATTTACCCTTTAGCGTTCGAGACGAGTTTCTTCAGAGCTTGCAATCAGTCATAATCGATCCGTCCCTGGTTTTAAGTTTCGAGTTGAATATCGCGAGAGTCAACGTGTTGATACCTGGAAAAGGTTACTCTGCTTTAGAGAACGCGCAGTTATTTCGCGCGGGTCAAAGAAATGTATGGTCTGGATATTTGCAGAGAAGACGGAGCGGCGTTGGAGCTTCGTTTTCTTCTGCAGTTGGCGCCTCTTATTCTCCCGGTGATAAGCTAGCGTTTGACATTCAAGACACGACAGAGAAACTGAAAGCGGCGACAAGTATAATCGATCAACTCAATGCCGACAGAGTCGCTAAAGCGCATTTTAGTAACACGTCAAAAGTAGATGTAGATCCTTTCAATTTACCAGACGGAACTGTATTGCCAGATTCGGAGCCAATCGGCGTGGCTAGCCTGACTTACGCGATAGCGATTTCAATCAATTTCGGTCAACGAGTCGGTGTTCTAGCGTAAAAAAACGTGAGTTCTGTTTCAAACTTCTACTTTATTACAAATTGCATGCGTTCTATTTACTAATCTGCTAGTCGCTATCGAAAATTTCAAAAGCTTCTTCTTCTTCTGCAACCACAGGTGGCTCTTCTTCTTCTTCTTCTTCTTTTTTCTCCTCTTCCTCTTCTTCCTTCTCCTCCTCTTTCTCTTCTTCCTCCTCTTCTTCTTCTTCCTTCACTTCCTCTTCCTCTTTATCCTCCGTTGTCTTTGTCGGCGCTTCCCGCATTTTTCGTTCCAAGATGGCATTCAGAGCAGCAAAACCGTCCTCACCGGGTGAAAGAGCCATAACGTTCGAGCCGCCAGGACCTAAATATGTGGGTATGTTCGTACTTGTCACGTGTATAGGCGCCGTCGAGTTTCTTATCGTCAATTCCACTTCCGGTTTCTTTTGCTTTTTCCTGTTGCGTTGTCGCCCAGTCGCTAACGCCGCGGCGATGGCCAATGCTTCTTCCTCCGCCAACTGTTCTTTCTCTTTGAGTCTCTTTTGCTTCGCGGCGTGTATTTTCTCTTCCGCTTGTACCCACACGTTATCTTCCGCAATTGGATCTTTGCCATTCAAAACGTTCAAATAGGCAATGCCTATGCGCTCAGAAATTGTCGTCCTCGCCTGTCTGGAGAGGAAACCAAATTTTTCGGAACACCCGGAAATGATCGCCGTGCCATCGGGACCGTATTCCGTTTGACCGTGCGCGTACACACCAGTCGCGTCGACTTTCTCTTCGTCTTTGTTCTCTGCAATCATACGAAACTCTCGCTTGACGCTCGGTAAAATGACATCGTCCATGAAGAAAATCGGAAATCTGGTTTTCGGCAACGCGCGAAATTCATGGTAATCCAAATGCGTCCTCGATTGTTGAATCGATTTTTGAACCTTCGGAAATAACGTCGAGTCTTTCTTGTTGTACCACGAGTTTGGCAATTTAATCTCATACAGTTGATACCTGACGTTATTCTTTGACAATCTCGGATCAAAACCTCGTAAAATCCAGAGTTTACGAAACGGACCATTGTTGAACTTATACGCCATCTCTCGCAATTCCGCGCGAGTTTGTTTCGCGTCGACGCTTATGTGCGCCGGGACAATCGACCGAAGTTTCTCTTGTAACCCTCTCGGCGACCACACCGGTCGTTCCTTGAACAATTTGACTAAACTCTTATACCACACCGGTCGTTGTTCGTCTGCTTCGACGTTCCTTGGTAAAACTTGCGGTACCGTGGCGTCTGCGAAATCGACTAAAATTTCGTTATTTCCTTGCGGCATAAACGTCAATTCCTCTCTGTACTTTCTCGTTTCTCCATCTTCGAAGTAATCTACCGGCACGTCCTCTTTACAATATACCGGCGGTACTAGCTTAAACTCCCCAGGGACGACTAATTTTTTCACTTCATTCTCCTTCTTTCCTTCTATGCCTCTACTTTCCTTATTTCTACTCATGGCTTTGGACTTCAATCGTAACATGAACGGATCCTCCGCGTCTCCCGTCGGCGCGCGAATTTCGTCCTCGTTCACCACGAACTCCATCTTATCTTCCACTCGACTACTTTTCCTTCTATTCATACTCTCATCGCTCGCGAATATCCGCTTTCTCGTTTTCATTTTCTTTCTCAACTCCTCTTCCTCTTCTCGTTCGGTGAGCGTCGAGCAGTATTGAAAATCCGCGAGACCGCGGAACTCGATTTGTTTCGTACATCGAGCAAACGCGTCCACTTGCACGCCATTTTTACTATTCTTCCCTGAAGAAGAAGAGGAAGATTTAAACACTCTCAAAACGAGCGTTTTCGCATCCAACTTCTCCCCGTATATCGGCAGCGCCAACGCGTCCTTCTCCCGAAATTTCATCTCCAATGCCTTCGTCCCCGTCGAAACGAGTCCATCGTCTTTGTTTTCGTCCTTCCCTCCTCCTCCTCCACCATCGCTGCTTTTGCCATCCATCATCATCCTCGTAACAGTCGCGCTCGTATTCGTTACCGTCGCGCTCTCTCTCTTCCCTATCTCGCACGCCTTCATCAGCTGTCCTTTACCACCAAACTTCTCGATGATTTCTGGGATGTGGTTCATGCAATCGTACCCTGGGTAGACAATAGATACCACGCGCTTGTTCGGGACGGTGACTGTAAATCCATTGTTGTTATTATTATGTCGTTTCTGTTGTTGATGAAGATGAAGTTGTTGATGTCCTCTTTTTGAATCCGAGTCTTCTGGATTTGTTTTGTTTTCTTCCTCGCCATTCGTCTCTTCTTCCTTCTTCACCTTCTTTCTCTTCTTCTCTTCCTTTACATCCGGAGAAGAAGAACGCCGCCGGCTTCGTCGTCGTCGGTCTCCTTCTCCTCCTCCTTCTCCTTCTCCTCCTCTCGTCCGAGTTCTTCTTAAACTCATCTTTCTTTCGCGTTTGTGTTTTGTGACACTTTTTTGGTTGGACGACTTTTTGTCTCTTCTTTTCTTTTTTTTCTTTCTCGTCATTTTTTTTTCACTAAAATCACATCCTCAATTGTCACATCACACATCATCATGGGGGAAGTTGCTCCTATTACAACTGATGATGTTGATGATGAGAAGAAGAAGAAGACAAAGAAGAAGACAAAAGACGAAGAAGAGAGATCCGACGACGACGACTCTGATTCCGAAGAAGAAGAAGAAGAACACAGAGCACCGATTAAAATCTCCAACCTGGACGATTTAAACGCCATCAAACGCGCGTACGAGGAGATGTTTTGCGACGGTTTATTACACACGGAAAAGATTAAAGAAACGCACTCGGTTTCAAACACGAAAATCTTCATCGGGAGCGTGGCGTGTGTGTTCGCGTTTGTCGCGCAGTTATACCCGGTATATTTGAAGAGGAAAGGTGGATACGACGTGAAGTTTCACGAGGATCCTTTTTTGCAACGGTTGACGTTTCTGTGCGTGTGTGGGTACGTGATTACGAACGTGATTTTGACCGCGTTCATTCTGTTTTGCGAACGAGGGGTTTTGCTTTGGGGGGAGTTTTACGACGACGACGACGAAGAGGACGACGAAGAGGAAGAGAAACAAGAAGAGGATGAGAAGGATGGGAAGAAAAAGACTAGCATTAGCACGAACGCAGCGTTAATAGGGCACAAAGTGTGCGCGAGAATACACCACATGCGGTTCTCGCAAAACTTGACGTTAGAGCTCGTCTCGCGGGAACTGTTGTCAAACGGAGTGGCGAAGAAGATGGACAAAGAAAAGAAAGTGAAGACGAAAGACGGGGTGGTGATTTTACCAACCACGAGAGGAAGAGTGACGAAAGTAGTGAACGTCGCGGAGTACGTGTATACGGACGGGGTCTTCGCGGAGACTTCGTACTTGAACATGGTCGAGCAGTTAGTCGCCGAGTACGAGCAGTCGTTGGAGAAGAAGGATAAGTGAGAGAGAGGAGCGTTAGTTATTAATAGTTTTATTAGATCTAATACTGTCCACTACTACAAAGCACTATTGCTACTACTACCAACACCATTATCTAATAATATCGTTTTCAAACTACGTCTCGGTTTCGTTTCGTCGATAGTTTTTGGCGGCGTCATGCGCGCTAACCAAATGCCGTCGCGTCTTGGCTTTTCCACGAAATTGGTCGCGTTGTTATACGATATGGAGTACGTCACGAATAACTCTTGATCGTCGTAAAACGCCATGGTTGGATAGTGGATCATCACACCAGGAGGTGTGACACCTTCGTCGATTCGCGCGAATATGTAAAGATTTTCGCCGTCGTCGTCAGAGTGCGCGATGACCAATTCGTCGCGTTTCTTACCGCCCGCCGTTTGCTCTTTATCCTCCGAAGTGCCTTTGATGGCATCCGCACCACCCTCGCTCGCAGTCATTGCAATGGTTTCGTCGTTAAACGCGACGTAGAGCCGTTTCGTTTTCCGATTGACAATCGTGTTTAATTTAGAGTCTGGATTGACGAGCGCTGAAGGCAACGGCGCTGACCACGTGACACCCAAATCACTACTGATGGATTTAAACGCGACGCCTTCGGTCGAACGCATGAGCATAGTCAAATGATGATTTTCGCCGCTTTCAAATATAGAACCTTCAATAACCCATCGGCCTTTTGCACCAGTTTGAAACTGAATCGCACCGTTTGCTTTCCACGTTTCACCTTTATCGGTCGATCGCAAAACGCCCGCCGCGTTGCGAACACCTCTCGCCGTGGAACACGTGTGTGGACTTCTCTGTCGCCAGAACGGTAAGAGCCAAACTTCTTCGGCGTTATCTAATGTAACAACCGTCAATTTATTCGCGATTACTTTCGGAATGGCGACGTTATCCGTGGTCATGCGATATACCGTTTTCGCTTTGCTCCATTCTTTCAAATCCCCCACTCCATCATCGTTTCCGTTTTCATCCTCTGTCCCGGAGCCGTCGGCGAAACTTCTCGTTCGCACTTTGATATCACCACCAATAATCCATCTCTTCGGTATCGCCTTTCGCACGATTGGAAACTCTTGCGCTAAGATTCTCGGTCGCAAACATCTCGGCGGCGTCTCCGCGTAAAAGAGATACTCCGTTTTTGTTTTCTCGTCTCGATGTAACACCGGCGCCCATAATCCGTTCGAATACGTCCTCGGTTGTAAAGTTTCTCCTCCAATTTTCGTCGCCGCGCTTTTCTCACCAACCGCCGGTGCCGGTAAAGGCTTCTCTAAAACCCACGCAGTATCCGCTAATTTTCTTCTATTACTACTACTATTACTACCACTGCTACTACCAAGACCACCGTCCTCCGTCTCGTTATACACGACAAACGTACTCTTCGTCGTCTTCCCGTTCTTTTTCGTCATCACTCGCACGGTTTGGTCGAACCCGCCCTCGATATCCGGCGCGGTTTGAAACGCGACTGAAATTCCTTTCCCGTTTTCACCCGAGTTTGCGATTATGGTGCCCATGTGCGCGTATTCTAATCCGTGCAGAAGAGGATCGAAAATCCGTTCTCGGAAAACTTTAATCCCTTCGCCCGGGAACAGTCGCTTTTGTTGCATCTGATATTGTCCAAAAGCCAACTGGCTCAGACTTTTTCGTTGTTGTTGTTCAAAACCACCACCACGAAAGTCGGCTTTTAACGACGACGACGACGAGGAGTCTTTGTTATTCTCGAGGTCGTCCTCTTCGATGATTAACCCGAAAATCTTGCTCAAATGATCCTCTCTTTGCATTTGTTTCCTCTCTCGGCGAGAGTGTCGATCGACTTTCGCGTAGTGCGAGTTTACTTTTCTCATCGATTTCTCGTTCTCGTCGTTTTGTCGATTTAAGATTCCATGGAACGCGTTGTTCAAGAAGAACGAACACGCGCTGAGAAGGACCACGAGAAGGAGTATAACACGAACGCGTCGTTTTTTGATCCATTTTTTGTATCTTTGTTGTTGTTTGATTCTGATTGATTTACCACCACCACCACCACCAGTCGCTCCGACGCCGGGGAACAACGTTCCACGACTGTGGGTGTTGCCCCGCAACATGATGGATGGTTTTTGAAGAATTCATTCATCATTTTTATGCATGAAAAAATAGAAAGAAACGAATGATGATTGACTTTATAACTGTGCGCATACGTATGTATTTTAATCTACATCTCTAGGCGACGATCGAAAACCACCTCTGCCTTTTTGGGGAGGAGGAGACGGCGAACGAGATCGAGAATACGAGCGACCTCGGCTACTCTTTTTTTTATAGTCGTCGTCTCTCTCTCTCCCGCCGCCGCCGCGAGGAGGAGGAAGGGGAGGCTGAGGACTGCGGCTGCGACTCCTACCGCGACGATGAGTATCGCTTCTGCGCCTTTTTTCTTCAGGTGAGAGAGACCGAGAGCGGGATAAACTTCTCGATCGCGAGCGACCTCGTTTCTTACCGCTACTCTCCTTTTTGCTGTTAATGTTGTTGTTGTTTCTATAATCGTCTTCGTCGTTCGAATACCTTCTTTTCCCACCTCCTCCTTCTTTCTTAAAACTCTTCAAATCGCACTGGATCTTCGAAACGCCAAATCTATTTTCAAATTCAATCCCGTCGCAATCGTCGCACGCGTTCTCGGCATCGGTTAAATATTCGAAATCTACCTCGCCGATTTGCTCTCCCGTGTTTGAATCGATGAACGCATTCGCGTACGTCACTTTCCCGCTTCTTCTAAAGAAGTCTTTCAAGTCTTGCCAGCTCGCGCGAGGTGGTAAATTTCTCACCACGACGCAAAACTCCGTCCGTCTCGGGCGTTCGAACGACCCTCTTCCTCCTCTTCCTCCTCCTCTCTCGTCTGCGCTGCCGCCGAACCGGCCTCCTCCTCTTCCTCCCCTTTCTCCTCCTCCCCGGTCATCTCTCGTGCCACCAAAGCCACCACCACCAGACGACCCTTTACTAATCTCCACTCTCAATCGATTCCCATCGAATTCGTACCCGTCTCGATAATACTGCGCGTCCTCCGCGTCTCGTTTATCTTCAAACTCGATAAACGCAAACGCCGGCGGGTGGTTACATCTCGGCAGTTTAATGTGCACTATGCGTCCGTATTTATAAAACAAATCGTCCAACTCTCGTTCGCGAATGTCGAGTGGGAGGTTCCCGACGAAGATTGTGTTGTTGTTGTTGCCTCCTCCTCCTCCTCCTCTCGACATGAGATGATATTGCTGCTTTTCTGATGCTGATGAAATTGTGATGATACTGTGATTCTCTTTAGCTCGCTTTAAAACGCGACGACGAGTACAAGAAAAAGGAACAGACTTTCAAACGCGAAAGCGCAGATTTATTTGATCGTGTTGTGTGTACGACTGACTCTTTGTATATAAAGTGTTGTGTGAAATACATTGAGAAATTGCACTTTTTTTTTGTAAACCAACAAAATCCATCCTCAAAAGAAGAAGAAGAAAAAGAACA